>Ga0214473_10000018_pt1 | contig 238275 bp, 181 predicted proteins | sample RVTome_7_FD_203509 | JGI IMG/M metagenome (GOLD analysis project Ga0214473, IMG submission 203509) | Soil microbial communities from uranium-contaminated site in the Upper Colorado River Basin, Wyoming, United States - RVT98D197 | ecosystem: Environmental > Terrestrial > Soil > Contaminated >...
CGCCCGCGCCCCCCCCCCCCCCCCCCCCCCCGGGGGGCGCGCGGGCCGGGGCCCGGCGGGGCCGGGGGGGGGGGGGGGGGGGCGGGGGGCGGGGGGTGGGAAGAATCCTGTCACGGGGGAATCACGTCCCCTGGGGCAGGACGCACGGCTCGCGGTGCCGAACGATCCCGGCTACGCGAGAATTGCCTTCGCTGGACCTTGGCCCGGCTGTTTTTTGCAGGCACGAATCTTGCAGAACTCCCATGGCAGATGAGGATCGCATCCTTCTTCAAGGATGCCACGGAGGCCACTATGGAGCGTCGCTGGCGTTTGGCGATATTGTTATCGATCACTTTGGGAGCGGTCTTCTGGGCGGCGGGTCCGGCGGCCGGCGCTGACAACGCCCAACTCAAGGGCCGGGTCTGCAGTCCGGACGGGTGCGGCATCCAGGGGGTGACGCTGACCGTACGGGAGGCGGCCACGGGACACGAAATCCGGATCGTTACCGGGCTCTCCGGGACGTACGGCGGCGGCGGGCTTCCCGCGGGCGTTTATGACATCACGGCCGAAGCGCCCGGTTTCGCGACGGGGACCGCTTCCGGCATCCGGCTCGCGGCCGGCGAGAGCCGCACGGTCGACGTCAGCCTGACCTTCGATGCGGTCCAGAAGGTCGTAACGGTCATCGGCACCGCGCCGCGGGGCGCCCTCCAGGCCGCCGAAGCTCGCGAAAGCTCCGGCCGGGACCTGGGCGAGGCCCTGACCCGCATCAATGGGATCTGGAAGATCCGCAAGGGCGGCATCGCCAACGACGTCGTGCTTCGCGGCTTCGCCGGAAAAGACATCAACGTCCTCATCGACGGCCAGCGCGTCTACGGCGCCTGTCCCAACCATATGGACCCCTCCGCTTTCCACATCGATTTCTCCGAGGTCGACCGTGTCGAGGCGGCCAAGGGGCCCTTCGATATCCGGAACCAGGGCAGTCTCGGCGGCGTTCTGAATATCATCACCCGGAGCGCGGGGACCGGCGCGCACGGCTCCCTGATCCTCGCCTCCGGCTCTTACGGCTTCATGAACCCATCGGCCACGTTCTCTCTCGGCAATGGCCGGTTCTCCGCCCTCGGCGGCTTCTCCTATCGCCGCTCGAGGCCCTATTCGGACCCGTCAGGCCAGCCGTTCACGGCCTACGCCAATTACCTGCCCGGCGTCGGCGACGCGGCGGCCTTCAAAGCGGGCTCCGGCTGGGCCAGGGTGAGCTTCACGCCGAAGGCCGGCCAGCTGATCCAGCTGTCGTATACGCGCCAGGAGGCCGACGACGTCCTCTATCCGTACCTCCAGATGGACGCCGCTTACGACAACACCGACCGCATCAATCTCACGTATGAGATCTCTCCCGAGAGTGGCCCGTTCAAAGCGCTCCGGCTCCAGACCTACTTCAGCCAGGTCAGGCACTGGATGACGGACGCCTTCCGCGTGACCTCTCTCGACAAACCCCGGGAATACAGCATGGGGACCCTGGCCGGCACGAGCGTCCAGGGAGCCAAGGTCGAGGCCGACACCGTCCACTGGACCTTCGGCCTCGAAGCCTACGAGAGGGGCTGGGAGGCCAGGACCGAGCTGGCGGGCATGGCCTACGCCTCCCAATACTCGATCCCCGACGTGGTCACCGATTCGCTCGGCGGCTTCGTCGATTACCGGACCGAGCTCTCCGCCGGCCTCAGCCTCGCCGCCGGCGCCCGTCTCGACGTCGCCAGGAGCGCGGCCGATGCCCTTCAGGCCAATACCGATCTCTATTTCGCCTATCATTCGACGAGGTCCCTGTCCGCGAGCGACGTTTTCCCCTCCGCGCATCTCCAGCTGACCTACGCGATCGCGACCGGGCTCGACCTCGGGCTGGGCGTCGGGCACACGGTCCGCATCCCCGACGCCCGCGAGCGCTACTTCGCTCTGAAGCGGGCCGGAACGGATTGGGTCGGGAACCCGGACCTCGAGGTCAGCCGCAATTCCGGCGTCAACGCGTCGTTGTCCTTCCGGACGGGGGACCTCCTCCTCAAGGGCGACGCGTTCTACAACGACATCCGCGATTTCGTCACGGTCGTCGACCGGGACAGGATCAACGCGCTCCCCGGGATCATGAACACCCTCGCCCGCACATATGAGAACGTCAACGCCAGGATGTACGGGGCCGAGGTCCAGGGCTCGTTGGCCTTGGCCCGGTCCTGGTCTTATTCGACGAGCATCGCCTACGTCCGGGGCACGCGCCCGGTCCCGACCGAGATGGGCATTGTGACCGGGAATCTGCCCGAGATCCCCCCGCTTTCCTGGCGGTCCGTCCTGCGCTTTGACAATGGCCGCCTCTGGGGCGAGATCGAGGGCATCGTCGCGGCCAGGCAATCCAAGGTCGACACCCTGCTCCTGGAGGAGGTCACGCCGGGTCACGAGCTGGCCAACGCGCGGCTGGGAATGACGCTGAAGACCGCGCGGATCTGGGTCGGCCTGAACAACATCTTCGACGCCCGGTTTGTCGAGCATCTCTCATACTTCAGGGACCCCTTCAGGTCGGGCGCGCGCGTCTTCGAGCCCGGCCGCAACCTGTTCGTCACCCTCGATTACAGGTTCTAGGGGCCGGAGGGGTGGGGGATACGGGAACGGCGGCGCCGGGGCTACCGGGCGTCAATCTGGAAGCGCGCCGACGTCGTTTTCTCTCCGACCGTGATCTTGACGACGATGATCCAAGGGCCGGCCATGATCAGATGCATGCTGATCGTGTAGGCGTCCTTCTTGAGCTTGGCCGGGGTCTTGTAGTTCATCGGCGCCATGCGGGGCATGGGCGGCATGTAGTAGTTCACCAGGACCTTGGCGTCCTTGAGGACCGCGCCATTCCCGTCCATGATCTTGAGCGAGAGGCCATTGTCCCCGACGACGGGAGGGTTGCGGTCGATCCGCAACTCGACGTCGTAGGGTCCGGCCTTTTTCTTGAGCTCGAGCGTGGCGGCGGAGGCGGATCCGAGGCCAAGCCCCCAAACAGCCAGACAGACCGCCGCGCGAAGCGCGGGCTTGCGTTTTTCCCTGCCGGCCATGCTGCATTTTACCCTGCCGCGGCGACGTTCGTCAAATCGACGCTGCCCCGCGAGCGTCGCGCCGGTTGTCAGGCAGGCCCGTTCCCGGGTATAATCCCACGGATAGGAGGCCGCGATCATGACCATTAAGACGTTCTTCGACCGGCGCATCCGGGTTACCGGCCTGGGCCTCCTTTTGGCCGCGGCCGGCTTTCTCGCCGCCCAGGCCGTCCCCGATCAGGCCAGGCCGCCCGCCAAGCCGACCCCGGCGAACAAGTGCCCGGTCTGCGGCATGTTCGTGGCCGGCTACCCGGATTTCCTGGCCGCGGTCGTCTTCCGCGACGGCGCCACCGCTTATTTCGACGGCTGCAAGGACATGTTCCGCTTCCTGCTCGACATGGGCGCCTACGCGCCCGGACGCACCCGCGCCGACGTTTCCACGATCTGGGCGACCGACTACTATAGCCTCGGCTGGATCGACGGCGCCAAGGCCCTCTACGTCCGCGGGAGCGACATCCTCGGGCCGATGGGCCGGGAGCTCATTCCGTTCGGGAAGGAGTCCGAGGCGAAGGAGTTCATGAAGGACCACAGAGGCGAATCGCTCCTCCGTTTCGACGAGATCACGCCCGACATCCTCAGGGACATCGATTGACATGACCCGGCGGACCAGGTTCTTCGGGCTGTTCATGCTTAGCCTCCTCGCCCTTTTCGGGCTGATGGCCGCCCACGCCGCGCTGTCCGTTCGGGGCGCCGGCCCCGCGCTCCGCGAGGAGGCCCTCCTCGTCCGCCGCCTCGAGCTGACGGACCTATGCCTGTCGACGGAGGCGAACTACACCCGCCATCTCTCTCTCGCCGATTTCCACACCGCGTTCCAGGACCACCCGCTCGCCTTGGAGCACTTCCCTTCGGGGGCCCTCCTCGGACCTTCCCCGCACTTGAGAAGGAGCCATGGCCAGCTGGATTGAGCGTCAGAAGAACGTCCTCGACTTCACCTTGTCCTCGCTCCTGAGAAGGAAGGGCAAGAACCTGGCCCTGCTCGCCGTCTACACCCTGCTCGTCTTCCTGATGGCTTCGGTCATGCTGGCCACGTCCGCCATCCGGAAGGAGGCGTCCATCGTGCTCCGCGAAGCGCCGGAGATGGTCGTCCAGAGGACGGTCGCCGGACGGCAGGACCCCATCCCGGTGGCGTACCTCGAGAAGATCCGCGACATCGCCGGGGTCGTCTCGAGCGACAGCCGGCTCTGGGGCTATTATTACGATCCCGTCGTCGGCGCCAACTATACGCTTCTCGTGCCTCGGGAGGAAGAGCCGGCACCTGGGACCGTCGCGATCGGCGCGGGCGTCGCCCGGGTCCGGACGGCATCGGCGGGGGACACGCTGGAATTCAAGACGACCTCGGGCGACATCCGGGAGCTCGCCGTCGGCGACATCCTGTCGACGGATTCGGAGCTGGCGGCGTCGGACCTGGTGCTCGTATCGGCCGCGGATTTCAAGTCCATCTTCGGCGCGGCCGACGGGCTGGCCACGGACATCGTGGTCCGCGTGGCCAATCCGCGGGAGCTCCAGACGATCGCCCTGAAGATCGCCGAGCGGCTGCCCGACGCCCGCATCATCCTCAGGGATGAGATGCTCAGGACCTACGACGCCGTCTTCAGCTGGCGGGGCGGCGTCCTGGCCCTGCTCCTCTTCGGCGTCGTGCTCGCCTTCGTCATCGTCTCCTGGGACAAGGCCTCCGGGCTCAGCCAGGAGGAACGGCGCGAGATCGGCGTCCTCAAAGCGGTCGGCTGGGAAACGTCGGACGTCATCCTGATGAAATTCTGGGAGGGGGCCGTCGTCTCGCTGTCCGCCTACTTCCTCGGCGTCCTGCTGGCCTACATCCATGTCTTCTTCTTTTCGGCGCGGCTCTTCGCGCCCGTGCTCAAAGGCTGGGCCGTCCTTTACCCCCAGTTTCGTCTTATCCCGTTCATCGACGCCTCGCAGCTCACGGCCCTCTTTTTCCTGACGGTCGTTCCTTACGCCGTGGCCACGATCGTCCCCTCGTGGCGGGCCTCCGTCACCGACCCCGACGCCGTCATGAAGGGGATCCGATGATCGCGCTCGACAGGGCCCGCAAGGTCTTTAACCAGGGCAAACCCAACGAGTTCGTCGCCCTGCACGAGACGAGCCTCGAAATCGAGGCCGACCGCCTGACCGTCATCCGGGGGCCCAGCGGCTCCGGGAAGACGACCCTGCTCAGCCTGATCGGCTGCATGGCCCGGCCGACGTCGGGACGGATCCACGTCCTCGGACGCGAGATCACGAGCCTGCCGGAACGGTTCCTGACCGAGATCCGGCGCAAGACCTTCGGCTTCATCTTCCAGCAGTTCAACCTCATCCCCGGGCTGACGGCGCTCGAGAACGTCATCCTGCCCGCTTACCCGACGGGCGAGAAGCGCTCGTCCCTGGAGAACCGGGCCGCCGGGCTCTTCGAGCTCTTCGATCTGAAGTCCAAGACAAGATCCCGGGTGGAATGGCTTTCCGGCGGCGAAGCGCAGCGCGTGACCATCGCCCGCGCCCTGATCAACGACCCCGCCGTCGTCATCGCCGATGAGCCGACGGCCCACCTCGACTCCAAGCTCTCGCGGGAGTTCATGGACACGATGGGCCGGCTCAGGGACGGCGGGCGCACGGTCCTGATCGCCAGCCACGACCCCCTCGTCTACGAGCACCCGGCGGTGGAGCGCGTCTTTCACATCCGCGACGGCCGGATCGACGGGGACGGCCGTTGATCTTCCACCCCCTCATCCTGGCCCTCTTCACGGCCTCCCTGCTGACGGGCTTCATGGTCGTTTACGCCGCCGTGTTCGGGGCCCAGATCCTGCGACGGTGGGAATTGAGAAGCGGCAGCGAGCTCCAGCTCGGCCTCGAGCGGAAGACCTATCTCGTCTCGACGCTCCTGAGCTATGCCTTCGTGGCCGAGCTGCTGTCCCTGGCCCTGTTCGTGTTCACGGCCGACCGGATCCACGGCTTCTTCGTCGGGGCCATGTGCGCCGCCGGCACCCTGAAGGCGAACGCCTTCGGCTACCCGGCCCTGCTTCTCAAGGGAGCGAACGCGATCCTGGCCGGGCTCTGGCTCATCCTGAACGCGGCCGACAACAAGGGCTTCGACTATCCGCTCGTCAGGACGAAGTACAAATGGCTTCTGGCCGCTTCGCCGCTCATCCTGGCCGAGATCGTCCTCCAGGCGGCCTATTTCCTGCGGCTCGACCCGGACATCGTCACCTCGTGCTGCAGCACCCTATTCAGCCAGGGCGGAAGCTCTCTCGGCTCCGACCTGGCCTCGCTGCCCATGGGCCCGATGAGGGTCCTCTTTTTCACGTGCGTCTTCCTCAGTCTGGCCGCCGGCGCCGTTTTCATCAAGGCGGGCCGGGGCGGGGTCCTCCTGGGGGTCTTATCCGGGGCGACGCTCGTCGCCTCCATCCTGGCCATCATTTCTTTCATCTCGGTCTATATCTACGAGCTGCCGTCCCATCACTGCCCGTTCTGCATCCTCCAATCCGGCTATCGCTTCATCGGCTACCCGATCTACTTCAGCTTGTTCGGCGGGGCCATCGCCGGTCTCGGCGTGGGCATCCTGTCGCCGTTCCGGAAGGTCCCCAGCCTGTCCGTGGCCGTCCCCAAGCTTCAGAAAAAGCTGGCCATTATTGCCGTGGCGTGCTTCCTCGTCCTGGCGGCGATCGTCATCGTCGCGATGGCGGCCTCCCATCTGGTCCTTCCGGGCTGACGCCGGCTCAGGCGGCGGGGAGGGTTTTCTTCACCTCGAAATGCCATTTCCAGACCTCGTAGATCGCCGGATAGACGACGAGCTCGAGGAGGAATGACGTGAAGATCCCGCCCACGAGCGGGGCGGTGACGCGCTTCATGACGTCCGAGCCGGCCCCGATCGACCACATGATGGGCACGAGCCCGATGAACGTCGTCGACACGGACATGAATTTGGGGCGCAGGCGCTTGACCGCGCCGTAGCGGATGGCCTCCTGGAGATCGCCGAGGCTTCGCATCCGGCCCTCCGATCTCGCCTGCTCATAGGCCAGGTCGAGATAGAGAAGCATGAAGACGCCGGTCTCGGCGTCGATGCCGAGCAGGGCGATGAGCCCCACCCAGACGCCGATGCTCATGTTGTAGCCGAGGGCGGAGAGGAGCCAGAAGGCGCCCACCGCAGAAAAGGGCACGGCCAGCAGCACGATGGACGTCTTCGTGAGCGACCGGGTGTTGAGATAGAGCAGCAGGAAGATCAAGCCGAGGGTGAGCGGAAGAACGACGGCGAGCCGCTTCCGGACGCGCTCCATGACCTCGTATTGTCCGCTCCACGACCAGGAATGCCCCGGGGGCAGGCGGACGCTCTCCCGAAGGACCTTGTCCGCCTCGCGGGTGTAGGTCCCCTCGTCGATGCCCGCGATGTCGACATAGACATAGCCCGTCAGCAGGCCGTCTTCATTGCGGATCATGGACGGCCCCGAGGCCAGCTTGATGGTCGCCAGCTCGGAGAGCGGGATCTGCCGGTCCGCACCGGCGGCGACCAGGACCCGGCCCAGCGCGTCCAGGTCGGCCCGGAAGTCCCGCATGTACCGGATGTTCACCGGATAGCGCTCGCGGCCCTCGATCGTCGTGGTGATGTTCTCGCCGCCGATGGCCCTCTGGATGACCTCCTGGACGTCGGCGATGCTCAGGCCGTAACGGGACAGGGCTTCGCGATCGCACTCGATATCCAGGAAATATCCGCTGCCGGTCCTCTCGGCGAAGACGCTTCGGGTCCCCTCCAGCCGAGTGAGAGCGGCCTCGACCTGGGCGCCGATCTCCTCGATGGTGTCCAGGTCCGACCCGGAGATCTTGAGGCCTACGGGAGTCCGCAGTCCCGTGCTCAGCATGTCGATGCGGCCGCGGATGGGCATCGTCCACGAATTGGCCAGGCCCGGCAGGGCCAGGGCCTCGTTCATCTCGTTGATCAGGTCCTCCTGGGAGATGTTGTCGGGGGTGAAATGCCGGAAGACCGACCGGGCCCACTCCGGGGCCCAGGAGGAATACCACGTCCGGACCTTCCGCCACTCGCTCTTGGGCTTCAACGTGACCACGGTCTCGAGCATCGAAAGGGGGGCGGGGTCGGTCGCCGTGTCGGCCCGGCCCGCCTTGCCCAGGACCCGGTCGACCTCGGGGAACCGCCCGATGATGCGGTCGGTCACCTGGAGGACCTTCTGGGCCTCGGTGATCGAGATGCCGGGCATGGTCGTGGGCATATAGAGCAGGGAGCCTTCCTCGAGGGGCGGCATGAACTCCGAGCCGAGCTGGAGGTAGACGGGGACCGTCGCCGCGACCAGCAGGACGGCCCCGCCGATGACCAGCCATTTTTTCCTCAGCGACCAGCGGACGATCGGATCATAGATCCTCATCAGGAAGCGGCTGATGGGATGGCTGTCCTCGTCCCTGATCTTGCCGACCAGGACCGCGTTGGCCGAGCGGCAGAGCCAGCGCGGCCGGAAGCTGAAGTTCTTGGCGTGCATGAACAGGACGCGCAGCGCGGGATCGAGCGTGATGACCAGGATCGCCGCGATGATCATCGACAGGTTCTTGGTGTAGGCCAGGGGCTTGAACAGGCGCCCTTCCTGGCCCTCCAGGGTCAGCACCGGGAGGAAGGACACGGCGATGACGAGAAGGGCGAAAAAGCTCGGCCGGGCGACCTGCTTGACGGCCCCGATCACGACATCCCGGTCGCTGCCGGGGCGGCCCGCCTTCTGCCATTGCTCGAGCTTCTTGTGCGTCTGCTCGACGACGACGACCGCGGCGTCGTCGAGGGCGCCGATGGCGATGGCCAGGCCGCCGAGGGACATGATGTTGGCGGTGATCCCGAGCAGCCGGAAGGGGATGAACGACAGCAGGACCGCCACGGGGATGGTGATGACCGGGATGAGCGCGCTGGGGATGTGCCAAAGGAAGAGGAAGATCATAAGGCTGACGGTCACCAGGATCTGGAGGAGCGTCGACTTCAGGTTGCCGATGGACCTGTGGATGAGGTCGGACCGGTCATAAACCGGAACGACCTTGACGCCGGCGGGCAGGCCGGCCTCGACCTCGGCCAGCTTGGCCTTGACCCGGTCGATGACGCGGAGGGCGTTCTGGCCCTGCCGCATGACCACGATGCCGGAGACGGCCTCTCCCTGGCCGTCGAGCTCGGCGATCCCCCGCCGGATGTCGGGCCCCAGGACGACGTTCCCGAGGTCCTTGATCCGGATGGGCGTGCCGCTCGGGCTGGCCGAAACGACGATGTCCTCGAAATCCTTCGTGGACTTCGCGTAGCCCCGGCCGCGGACCATGTATTCGGTCCCGCCGAACTCGATCAGGCGTCCGCCGACCTCGGCGTTCCCCCGGCGCACGGCCTCCGTCACCTGGCTGATGGTGATGCCGTAGGCCTGGAGACGGTTGGGATCGAGGTTGACCTGGTACTGGTTCCCGAAGCCGCCCACGGACGCCACCTCGGCGACGCCCGGCACGGACTTGAGATGATACTTCAGATACCAATCCTGGACGGACCTGAGCTCGGCCAGATTGTAGCTCCTGGACTCGTCGACCAGCGCGTATTGGTAGATCCAGCCCAACCCGGTCGCATCGGGCCCCAGCTGGGTCTTGGCCCCCTCGGGGAGCTGGGAGAGGACGGGAGAGAGATATTCCAGGGTCCGGGAGCGGGCCCAGTAGATGTCGGTGCCCTCCTCGAAGATGATGTAGACGTAGGAATAGCCGAAGTCCGAGAAGCCGCGGACCGACTCGACCCGGGGCGCCCCGAGCATGGCCGAGACGATGGGGTAGGTCAGCTGGTCCTCGACGATATCGGGGCTGCGGTCCCAGCGAGAGAAGATGATGACCTGGGTGTCGCTCAAATCGGGGATGGCGTCGAGCGACATGTTCTGAATGGACCAGACCCCGGCCAGACAGGCCGCCGCCAAGGCGGCGATGACCACGACCTTGTTGTTGACCGAGAAATCGATGATGCGGTCGATCATTTTTTGGCTGCCGCTGGATCGCTTTCCCTGCCGATGTATTTCCGGGGATCTTTCTCGAAGAGCTCCCGGCATTCGTCGGAGCAGAAATAATAGGTCTTCCCCTCAAAGACGGCCGTTCTTCCCGCCTCGCCGGCCTTAACGACGGAAACGGGCGTGCCGCAGACCGGGTCCTGGCTGAGGTTGCCGGTCATTCCCGCCGCGGCCAGCTCCATCCGGCTCTCGGAGTCGATCAGGAACGTGCCCGAGACGACGATCCGCTCTCCGGAGCTGAGGCCCTTGACGATCTCGACCGTGTTGCCCAGCCGCCGGCCGATCTCGACCTCCCGGGGCTCGAAATAGCCGCCGCCCCGGTCGACGAAGACCGTCCTTTTGAGCCCCGTGTCAAGGATGGCGTCGGTGGGCACGGCCAGCGTGGCTTCGAGCGTCACGGGCAGCTCGACGTCGACGAACATGTCCGGACGGAGGGCGTACCCCGGGTTCCGCGCCTCCAGGCGGACCTTCATCGTCCGCGTGGAGGCATCAAAGAGGGGGAGGACGTCGCTGACCACGGCCTCAAAGCGCGTGTTCCGGCCGGGCAGAGAGATCATGGGCCTTGCCCCCGGCTTGAGGTATTGCGTTTCGTTCCCGTAGACGTCGAGAAGGATCCAGACGCGGTCCAGGTCGGCGATGCGAAAGAACTCCGTCCCGGGAACGAACTTGAGCCCGAGGAAAATATTCCGCGCGACGACGATGCCGGCTGCCGGGGAGCGCATCTCGATCTGCTGGACGCGCTGCTTGGTCTTCGCGATATCGTCCATCTGAAGGTCGCTCATGCCCAGATTGTGGAGGATGTCCCGGGCCTGCTGGACGCTGACCTCGACGGAGGTGACCTGGGAGGGCAGGGCCGTCCCCTCGCTCTTCAGACGGTCGAGAGTGTTGAGGCTGTAGACGTAGGCTTGCTGGGCGCCCAGGACCTCGGGCGCGTAATAGGTGGCCAGGACCTCGTTCTTCTTGACCATGGCCCCCGGGGTCACGTTGGAGATCCCCATGACCCAGCCGGAGGTCGCGGCGTTGATGACGTAGAGTCTGGTCTCGTCGGCGGCCACCCTTCCCAGCACGCGGAGGGTATGGCTCACGGGCTCCTTTCGGACCTCGGCGATGCGAATGCCGACGAGCTGGCGCTTTTCGGGGCTGACATTCACGGTGCCCGGGGCCAGATCCCCCTCGTCCGTCCCGACGAAATCGGCCGCGGCCGGGGCGGCCTCGGGCTCGCCCTGAGGACTTCCGGCCGCCGGGAGTTCCTTACGGCCCACCCTCGAACCCGCCCAGAAGGCGACGGCCGCAATGAGCGCCAGCGCCAGGACCATGAAAGCGATTCTCTTCATTTCGGACCTCTAGATTCCGGGATTAGGAGCCGGATCCCCTGCCCGGCTTCGCCGCCGCCGCGAGGCAAGGCCGTTCGAAAAAATGAAGACCCGAATAAGCTCGACGTCCCGGGCTGGATGAGCCATCTATCCGTCGAACATAGCAGAATCGAGCCCAAAAACTCAAGAATAAATTTGCTTCCCTCCATCAACCTCAGGGCGTGATGACGAGCGGTCTCATCATGTCGTGCTCTTCGTGCTCGAGGATGTGGCAGTGCCAAACGTATTCCGCGCCGCCCGTTCTGGGACTGGACGGGATCGCGGGGACGTTCGGCGGATTCGCGGGAAAATCGAATTTCATGATGACCGTCGTCACCTGGGCGGGGCCCATCCGAACGGTCTCCTTGTAGCCAAGCTCGTTGAGGTCGGGGGGGGTCGGGTCGGCTATCGGATTGATCGTGAAGGTCCCCTGGAACCCGTCCGTCTGGATCCCCTGACGGTAGAGGATCTGGACGTTGCACAGATGGAAATGGATGGGATGCGAGTCTTCCGAGAGGTTGGCGATCTGCCAGACCTCGACCGAGCCCGACTGCACGACTTCGGTCGGCGTGTCCAGATAGGCCCTTCCGAAGAAACCGCTGGCCGCTCCCGGCGCCTCCGTATCGGAACCCAGGAACTGAGCCAGGCGGCCGTACTCGTCGGCGCCCTCGTTCAGGGTCAGGGTGCGCACATTGGCCACGGGGTAGGTCACGCCGCCCACGGTGACCGTCGCCGGAATGGGCGTCGGTACGCCGGGCGTCTGGGTGACCAGGAGAGGTTCGCTCAGGTTGGCGATGCCGGTGTTGATCGTCGCCGGCAGCGGCGTGACGGCCGTCGTCGCGCTCTTGACGCGGATCTTGAGCAAGGCCCTGGTATCGGGCCCGTAGCCGGGCCGGGTCCATGGGGTCTGACTGTTTTCGTAATGAAAATCGAAGGTCCCATCCCCGCCCGGGAATGGGGCCGCCGCGTCGCTATAGAGGATAAACTCCTTTCCCGGGGCGATGCCGCTGAAGTCGATCAGAAAGTCGGCTCTCTCGGCGGGCGCCAGGAGCAGCTGCGATCCGGGCATTCCGGTCAACGGGACCGCCTGCGGCAGGTAGCCGCCCTCCGTCCCGAGCTGGAGGAACACGGGCCCGAGAACCGTCGCGACGGGCTCGTTGCTGTTGGGGAAGCCGCTTCCCGCGGTGGCCACCAGCCGGGGATTGAGGAACCTCGAGTTGCAGGCGTTGAGAACCCGGACGCGGATGGGCCGGGCCTCGACCTCGAGCACGGGGTAGGCCGTGCCGTTGGCCAGGATCGTGTCGCCGAAAAACTCCGGGACACAGGACGGCACGGGTGGCGGACTCAGGAGCGTTTGCCCGAACGACGGTGTTTCCGGCGGACCGAAAAGTTCCGGATCATACGTGTAAGCGTAGAACAGATCGCCGGGGCCGGCGTCGGCGCCGTAGTCGGCGGGCGCCCCGTCGGGTCCGAAGAAGATCTTGTCCTGGAAAACGATATAGAAGTAATTGAGGTTGAGGCCGCCCAGGTCGAGGGATGAGGGAACCCCGGGATTGGCGGCGTCAAAGGCCGCTTCGGCCACGGGATCGATGAGCACGTAACCCGTGGCGAGGCCGGCATAGGCGTTCGTCCGGGTGATCCCCCAGGCGTGGTCGTGGTACCACATGAACCGGGCGCTCTGGTCGTTCGGGTAAAAGTATTCGCCCTGCCCCGGCATGGCCGCCGGATTGAGGACGCCGTTGTTGAGGAAGCTTTCCCCCTGCACGCCGTCGGGGGCCCACCAGTCATGAGGGCCGCCGTCGCTGATCCAAGGCACGTGCCCGCCATGGAGATGGATGGCCGCGCGGTCCCATCTCTGCCCCTGCGGCTGCGGGAGCGTCGTATCGTTGGGCATGATCTGAACGGCGGGGAGGTTGTTGTTGAACGTGATCTGAATGGGGACGTTCCTCTGGGCGATGATCAGGCCGCCGAGGTGCTTGAAGCTCGTTCCCTGGCCATAGCCCAAGAGCTTGGTTCCCGCGAATCCCGAGATGTAGGCCGACCTTCCCTGAGTCACGAAGTCGGAATGGAGAACGTCGTTGTAGGCCCCGATGTTCACCGTGTAGTGTTGGACCCCCGTCACAGGAGCCGTAAAGCCGTCCGCCTGGGCCACGGGGATCCCGGACCCGCCGATGCCCCTCATCAGATCGACGAACTTCCTCAGGTGGGGGCTGGTGACCCCATAGGGCCCTCCGGCCAGCGTGCCCGTCGACCGATACGAGCATCCCCATTGCAGGGCCGCCATGGCTCCGACGGTCGCCGAGTACTGGAGAAACTGCCGCCTGGAACACCCGTTTCCCGACCTTTGTTGCATAACTCCTCCTTAGCCCGCTTGATCGGCGGAAGGCTTGCCGCCGCCTAGTTGCCGAAGTATCCAAGATTCATGCCAAACCGCCGACGAACCATCGGTGTCGGAGATGGCACGTTTCTTGGATTCTTTGTCATACGGTGAGCCGATGATCCCGAAGGTTTCGATATGACCGAGCCCCTTTGTCCCGCATGGCTTTCCTTCACGCTGACGAACGTATTCCGGAGGATGGCCCACAACCCGGCCCGCATCCTGGGGCCGTTCGTCCGCGAGGGCGACACGGCCCTCGACGTCGGCTGCGGGCCCGGCTTCTTCACGGTCCCCCTGGCCCGGTTGGTCGGCGAAGGGGGCCTCGTCGTCGCCGTCGATATCCAGACCGGGATGCTCGAGAAGACGAGGCGGCGGGCGGAGAGGGCCGGCGTCGCGGGCCGGATCCGGCTTCACCTCGCCGGAAAGGACAACTTGGGCTTAAGCGTTAAGGCCGATTTTGCGCTGGCCTTCTGGATGGCCCACGAGGTCGGGGGCCTGAGGCGGTTCTTTGGCGAGATCCTGGGAGTGCTGAAGCCGGGCGGCCTTCTGCTTCTCGTCGAACCCCGGGGGCATGTCCCGCGGCGGAGGTTCGAGGAGATCGTGTCGGCCGCCGTGAGCGCGGGCTTCGAAACCCGGGAGATGGTCGCCATCCGGCTCAGCCGGGCGATCGTCCTCAGGCCCGGGGCTGCTCCCAGATCCCCTGGAGCAGGGGATACTGGGTCTTGAAGCCCAGGATGGCCAGGTAGAGCCCGTAGTCGGGATAATTCCGCCGCAGCTCCCTCAAGTTCTCCATCGGATCGTAAGGGGTCCCTTCGGGGATCTCGTGGCCGACGCATTCGGAGAGCAGATGGAGCTTCTTCGACATCCAGGCATCGAGGGTGACCGGCAGCCGGAAAGGTTCGAGCCCGGCCAGCCGGTCGTCGCGTCCGATGATGGGCTGGGTGATGACGAAGGACGCTCCGGCGCCCGCCTTCCGTTTCATCTTTTCGATCTCGGCGTCCTGCGGCTCGTAGGGATTGAAGGCGACGCCGCAGGTGAAGCGGCCGGGGAGCTCCCGGTCGATGTAGCGGAGGAGCTCGACCGAGGTCACGGTCATGCACTCGATGCCGATCTCCTCCGGCTCGAGCCGATGGAGCCGCTGGCTGCCGTCGCCCGAGACGACGAGAAGATGCCGGCCGCCCGCGGCCGCGAAGGCGCCGAGGATCTCGTCGATCTCTTTCCTGGGGTGGAACGTGTTGAGATGGACCATGAGCTGTTCCGGATGGACGGGCAGGCCGAGAAGGTCGATCGTCTCCATGGCCCCGTAGCTCAAGAGGCCCATGGGGTTGTCGGTGATGCAGACGATCCAGCCCGCCTCGATGACTTTGCGATACTTGTCCTCGAAGGTCGCCAGGTCCTTGTCGATGTCCTCGGAGGAGCGCTTGGGGGTCTGGAGCTCGACGTGAAAGATCTTATCCATAGAATGCCTTGAGCCGCATGAGAGTGTCGAAGCCCTCGAGCTTGAGGATGTCCTCGAGGCAGCACAGGGCCGGGTGGCCGGCCGGCAGGATCTCGTACTTGCGGACGGTCGATCCGATGATCGTGTCGAGGCCGCGGGGCATGGCCAGGGTCAGGAAGGCGCTCTCGAGCGGGCCCTTGACGGGCGAGCCGTCCTTCGTCTTCGACGGCAGCATGACCGTGAAGTTGCTCAGGCCGACCGACATGTGGATGCCGGCGAGGTAGGGGTCGTCGTGGATGAGGGCCAACGAGTCGAGCACCCGCTTGAGCTGGCCTTCGCAGTCGGTGCCGATCGGGGCGATCCCCGGGTCGATGATGGCTTGGCCGTTGGCGAAGCCGGGCACGCGCCGGCGGGCCTCTTCGAGGAGCATCCGGGCCGTCTGCCGCGTCTCCTCGGCCGTCCGGTTGGCGCTGGCGCAGCTCGCCCCGCGCTCGAACCGCTCCGACGACATCAGGATGGGGACGAACGGCCGGACCGCCCAGAGATCGAACATTTGCAGGCGCAGCGGCGAGATCGAGTTCAGGATGGGCTTCTTCCCCCCCGTTCGTTCGAGATCACAGGCCCCGAGGCCCGATTCGGCGATGGCCGGGTCCGGCGTGTCGATCGACAGGGGCTTGGCCGTGACCGACTGGATCCGGCGGACGAGGTCGGCCATGAACGCGGGCGAGCGCGAGCCCACGTTGACGTCGATCCAAGCGGCGCCTTTCTCATCCTGGCTCCGGGCCAGCTCGAGGAGGCCGGGGATATCGTTCTCATCGAAGAGCTTCTTCGTCGAGGGCACGGAGTCGTTGATCGATTCGCCGATGATCGTCAATCCCGGAATGGCCATGGTCCCTATCCTCCTGACTGGAGGAAGATATAGCCTGCGGCGCGTCTTGTCAATGACGGCCCCGGCAGCATCGCGGCATGCCCTTGACCGCGGCCCGGAAAAAGGATTCACTAGAAGCGGGAGAGGAAGCGAATGAACGGTCATCAGCGTATCCGCGCCGCCCTCGGCGGCGGCCGTCCCGACCGCGTCCCGGTCATGCTCCACAACTTCCTGATGGCCGCGCGCGAGGCGGGGTTTTCGCAGCGCCGCTTTCGGGAGGACCCGGCGGCGATCGCCGAGAGCTTCATCCGCGCCGTCGAGACCTACGACTACGATGGGGTCCTCGTCGATGTCGACACGGTCGCGGTGGCCGAGGCCCTGGGCGTCGTGGTCGATCATCCCGAGGACCAGCCGGCGCGCTGGGCCGGGGCGAGGATCGGAAGCCTGGCCGAGGTCAAAGATCTTCCGCCGCCGGACGTCGGGAGCCACCCGCGCATCCAAGTTTGGCTCGAGGCGGTGCGCCGGCTCAAGACCCACTTCCGCGACGAGGTGTTCGTCCGCGGCAATTGTGATCAGGCCGGCTTCTCCCTGGCCGGGATGATGCGCGGCCCGGCCGATTGGATGATGGACCTCGTCGACGAGAAGAACCGCGAGGCCGCCCACGCCCTCCTTTCTTATTGCACCGACGGCGCGGCTTCGTTCATCCGCCTCATGGCCGGGACAGGGACCGACATGGTCTCGAACGGCGACAGCCCGGCCGGCCCCGACCTCATCTCTCCGGCCATGTACGCGGAATTCGCCCAACCCTATGAGCGGCGGCTGGTCGACGAGTCCCACGCCCTGGGCCTTCCGTACGTCCTCCACATCTGCGGCAATACGACCAGGATCCTCGAGGGGATGGCGGCGACCGGCGCCGATGCCCTCGAGCTCGACTACAAGACCGATGTCCGCGCCGCCCGTGACGTCCTGAAAGGTCGGGCGGCGTTCATCGGCAACATCGACCCGAGCGCCGTCCTGGCCTTGGGGACGCCGGCTCTCGTCGAGGCCAGGACGAGGGAGCTCCTCGAGGTCTTCGCCGGAGTCCCCGGCTTCATCCTCAACGCCGGATGCGCCATCCCCGCCGAAACCCCTCCGGCCAATCTCCGGGCCATGATCGCCGCCTCCCGCGCCTAACAAAACACTTGACTTTGCATGCGGGGTTTTTTTGTGCTAATATATCGGCCGTAATTCCCCCGTAAAGGGGGCGCGGGTCGGATAAAGGCACGGAGGCCTGTGGCCCAAACAGCCGGCGTTCTCCTCTCCTTTATTGCGATCGATTTTTTGCAGGGCTGATCCGGCGCCACCGGACGGGCCCTTCGTCGAAGGAGACGAGATGAACATTTACGTCGGCAACCTCTCATTCAACCTGACCGAGGACGATCTCCGCACGGCTTTCGGAGCCTACGGGACCGTCGAAAAGGCGGCCATCATCACCGACAAGATGAGCGGCCAGTCGCGCGGCTTCGGCTTCGTCGAGATGCCGAACAAGGACGAGGCCGTCAAGGCCATCGAAGGCCTCAATGGCAAGGACCTCAAGGGCCGTAACCTGAAGGTCAACGAAGCCCAGCCCCGGCCGGCCGGCGGCGGCGGCGGCGGCAGAGGCGGATTCGGCGGCGGCGGCGGCGGCGGTCGCGGCCGCTACTGATCCCCTAAGGGATCGCCGCGGGCCGAGGGGATCGCCCCCGCAGGGGGGCTTTCCCTCTCGGACGTGATTCGTTTTTTCGGGGCGGACGTCCCGGGGAAGGGGCGTCCGCCTTTTTTTTGATTTGGAAGGCTGATAAGGAGGCTTGCCATGCCCGATCATCCTCTTTCCCCGATGAGAAAGCTCGACCCCGAGTTCATGAAGCATGTGGACGATACGGACGCGCTCATCTATTGCGACGGCGCCTTGCCCCGCCGGATCAAGCTTCTGATCGCCATGGCCTTCGACGCGGCCCATGGGGCGCCGGGCGGCGTCCGGGCCCTCGCGGAGCAGGCCATGAAAGCGGGCGCCACCAAGGAAGAGATCGCCGAAGCGCTGCGGGTCGCTTTCCATCTTTCGGGCGTCGGCTGCCTCTACGCCGCGTCCTTCGGTCTCAAGGACCTCCTTGAATAGATTGACATCATCGCGCCGGCGGCCATAATCTCAGGCCATGAACAAGTGCCCGGCTGCCGTCCTCGTCGCCTTCGCCTTTCTCGCGTGCTCCCCGGGATCCGATGCGATCCGCGTCGTGAACCTGAGCTGCGACAACCGGCCTGACGCGACAGGTGTAAGCGTCGTCTGGCCTGTCTTCGGCTGGGAGGTCGCGAGCGGCGAGAGGGGACAGGGGCAGCGGGCCTGCCGCATTCTCGTAGCGACGTCGGCGGCCCTCCTCGATGCGGGCCGGGCGGACGTCTGGGATTCGGGCCGGCTTGTGACCCCCCAGAGCGCTTTTGTGGCTTATAAAGGAAAACGTCTCGATCCGGGCCAGGTCCACTACTGGAAGGTCGGCGTCTGGGGAAAGCACGGACGCAAGCCGGTGTGGAGTGAACCGTCCCGCTTCACGACCGAGCTGGCAAATCCGGAGGACTGGTCGGGGGCCAAATGGATAGCCTACGAAGAGCTTCCGGACTCGCTGAAGGTCATTCCCGGAGTCCACGGCAACGGCGATGACCTCGGGGACCGGGGCTTGAAGCGGCCGGTCGTCCCGGTCTTCCGCAAGGATTTCGAAGTCCGCGATGACCCCGTCGAACGCGCCCTTGTTTTCGTCTCCGGCCTCGGCCATTACGAACTCCGCCTTAACGGCCGTGCCGCCGGCGACTCCTTCCTGGCGCCCGGCTGGACCGATTACCGGAAAACCTGCCTCTACAACACCCATGACGTGATGGGGATCCTCAAGCCGGGGAAGAACGCGATCGGCGTCGCCGTCGGCAACGGATTCTTCAACGTCAACCGCGAGCGCTACCATAAGCTGGTCATCGCCTACGGCTTCCCGATGGTCATCGTCAAGCTCGATATCCTGTACGCGTCGGGCCGCCGGGAGACGGTCATCAGCGACTCGGATTGGAGGACAGCGCCTTCCCCGATCACGTTCACGAGCATCTACGGCGGCGAAGACTACGACGCCCGGCTCGAACAACCGGGATGGGACGACGCGTCATTCGTTGAGTCCTCTTGGAGGAACGCGATCGCCGTCACCGGGCCTGGCGGCCGGCTCGAGCCGGAGCGGGAGTTTCCGCTCGAAGTCATGGATGAGATCGGGGTGAAGACGATCGCCGAGCCTCGTCCGGGCGTCTTCGTCTACGATTTCGGCCAGAGCGCGTCCGGCATCGTGGCCCTCAAGGTCCGCGGCAAGCGGGGCGCGACGGTCACGATCTCGCCCGGCGAGCTTCTGAACGACGACGGCACGGTCGACCAGAGGGCCTCGGGATCGCCCTACCGACTGTCCTATGTCCTCAAAGGCGAGGCGGACGAGACCTGGCGGCCGCGATTCACTTATTACGGCTTCCGCTATGCCCAGGTCGAAGGGGCGGTTCCGGAGGGCGAAGACGGCTCCGCCGACGCGCCCCGCATCCTCGGCCTGGCGATGCTCCACACCCGGAATTCGTCGCCGACGGTCGGCTCGTTCTCCTGCTCGAAAGAGCTTTTCAACCGGACGTTCACCCTCATCGACTGGGCCATACGGAGCAACCTGGCCAGCGTCCCTACGGACTGCCCGCACCGGGAAAAGCTCGGCTGGCTCGAACAGACGCATCTTATGGGCGGCTCGATCCAGTACAACTACCGGATCCTGACGCTGTATCAAAAACTCGTCAGAGACATGATGGAAGCGCAGCTCGAGGACGGGCTCGTCCCGGACATCGCTCCCGAGCTCGTGCCCTTCGTCGAGGGATTCCGGGATTCGCCCGAATGGGGGAGCGCGTCCGTCATCCTGCCTTGGCTTCTCCGTGAGTGGTACGGGGACCTGGAGACCATGGACTCGGCCTATCCGATGATGAAGAGGTATGTCGAGTACCTGGCGACCAAGGCCGATGGGCACATCCTGTCCCACGGGCTCGGCGACTGGTACGACCTGGGACCCAACCCGCCCGGCGAGGCCCAGCTGACCCCCAAGGCGGTCACAGCGACTGCTGTCTTTTACCGGGACCTCGACCTCCTGTCAAAGATGGCCGCCATGCTCAAGAAGACGGGAGAGGCCGCCGACCTGAGACGGCGGGCCGGCGAGGTCAAACGGGCCTTCAACGCGAAGTTCTACGATGCGACCGCCAAGGCCTACTCGACCGGAAGTCAGACGGCCTTCGCCATGCCGCTCCATTTCGGGATGGTCGATGAGACGGATAAGACGGACGTTCTCCGAAACCTCATCCGGTCGATCCGGGACGGCGGCGGCGCGCTGACCGCCGGCGACATCGGCTTCGACTACCTCCTCAAGGCCCTCGAGGCGGGCGGCGCCTCGGACCTCATCTACGAAATGAACGCCCGCGAGGACGTTCCCGGCTACGGCTTCCAGCTGGCCAAGGGCGCGACGGCGCTGACCGAATCCTGGGCCGCCCGCACCGACGTCTCCAATAACCATATGATGCTCGGGCATCTCATGGAGTGGTTCTACTCGGGGCTCGCCGGCATCCGCCAGGCCGCAGGTTCGGCGGGCTTCGAGACGATCGAGATCAAGCCCCACCCGGTCGGAGACATCGCCTGGGTCAAGGCCCGGTATCACTCGATCCGCGGCGAGATCGTGTCCGACTGGCGGATCTCGGATAGGTTTTACGCCGACGTGACGATCCCGGCCAACGCCAAAGCCTTTGTCCACATCCCCGCTTCCTCGGAGTCGGCGGTCATGGAGAGCGGCGTCCGGGCCGCGCGTGCCGCCGGCGTCAAATTCGTCGGGATGAAGGGCGGCCGGGCCGTCTTCGCCGTCGGCTCCGGCGAGTACCACTTCGTGGCAGAATCAAGAAAATGAATATCAGCGGGACTTCCCACAGCTCCAATCGTATTCGACGATCTTGCCCATCAGCTTCCAACGCCGGGGCGCGGCCCCGCCTTCGAGATGCGAGATCGCTTCGAGGCCGCGGGTCGGATTGACCGCATCGAACCAGTCGAGCGGCTCGCCCAGCGGCTGAGGGCGGGAGGCGATCGCGAGCGCCCCGGCCACGGCTTTCTCCTGTTCCGCCGTCAACGCGCCCCTCTTGAACGAGATGAAGAGAGGAGTGCCCGAACGGGCCAGGAGATCCAGCCACTGGCTGTTGCAGGCCCAGGGGATCGCTTCGGCTTCGGTCAATCCGACGCAGTCCGCGTCGACGGCGAAAAAGGCCCCGTGCTGGGGAGCCCGGAAGCCGAGGGTGTTGACGCCGCGGTTGCGGACCCGCTTCCAATCCCGGCCGCTCGTGTCGTCGCCGATCCGCTGCAGCTCGAAGAGCCCGGCCGCCAGGTGGCCGATGGTGTTGCAGCCGATGATGATCCCCTCGTCCCCGGCCGCCTCGCGGATGTCCCGGTAGTGATCGAGGACGATCTCCGCGGCGGTGCGGCCCCGGTCCGCGTAAGCCCACGCGGCGTCCGCCTTGGGAGCGGCGCGCGTATAGCCGGCGAGATCGCTCACGGAATAGTCGTGCTTGATGAGATCGTAGCCCCAGGCGCGGAGCCGGGCCACGGTCTCCATGACATAGGCGCGCACCTCCGGGACCGAGATGTCGAGGATCCTGGGGTCGTGCCCCAGGCGCCAGGCCTCGGGTTGGCCGTCCTGGGCCGTGATCAAATGGATCCAAATGCCCGGTCTCGCCCCGGCTTTGCGGATGCCCTCGGCCAACCCGGACATGGAGGGGAAAGCGGCGTTGCCCCGATCCCAGGGGCCGCCGTGGCCGGTGCCGCCGCCCGTCGCCTGCCAGCCGTCGTCGACGACCATAAAAGGGCGGTTCGTGCCTTTCGGGGCCAGCCGCGAGACGAACGCGGCGTAATAGAGGACGCTCCCGGCGCTGTTCTTCCCGTAATCGCAGTACCAGTCGTTGAAGCCGTAGACAGGTTCTTTGGGCAGCCGCGGCGCGGGGCACATCTGCCGGCCAAAAGCCCGGGCCGCCTCGAACGGGGTTTCCCCGGATCTTCCCCGGCGGCTCGTCACTTCGCAGACGACAAGACGTCGCTCGCCGAGCCGGACGCCGGCCCCGCCGCAACGCACGTCGGCCGTCAGGCTGATCCCCGCCGTCCCGGCCCTCCAGGCGCACATGGCCGCCGGCCGGGTCATCACCCCGTAGCCGTGGGTCGTCCGGCCGTCGCTCGCCAGAAAGTACCAAGGCATCTCCCGCTCCGCGTCGAGCGGCTGCCATTCGAGCTCGCCGTAGGAGCGTTCCCAGGCATCGCCCAGGTATTTCCAATCGGCAGGGGGATCGCCGGTCCAGCGCGCCTCAATATATTTGACGGCCGCATCTGGAGCGGAAAGCTCGAACCGCAGGCGGCCGTCATTCCCGGTCGCGGCCACCTCGACGCCTCCTGCCCGCCAGGCCGTTCCTTCCCGCGTCAGCTCGACCGATCCCAACTCGGTGACGACGGTCACGGCGTCCGGAGCACGCAGCAGATCCTGAAACCGATCCTCATGCCAAGCCTTGGGCCCCGACCCGCAACCCCAGATCGGGAACAGGATGGCCGAACCGAAGCCGACTGTTAACAGGATGCTCGAGCCGCGCATGATGGGTGCCCGAAAGCTCAGGGCGTCCAGATGCCGAAGACCGCCCTCAGGTACTCGGCGTCGTAGCGGACGCTCTCCTCGACGCCGAGCGGCATCTTGGTGCCCTCCAGGACGAACCAGCCCTTGTAGCCGATGTCCTCGAGCGCCTTGCGGACGGCCGGGAAGTCCATCGAGCCCTTTCCATAGAGGTCCTTGGTGTCCTTGGCGTGGACCTCGACGATGCGCGCGCCGAGCTCGCGGATCTCGTCGAGAATGGGATACCCCATGTCCTGGGAATTGCCGACGTCGTAATAGACCTGAACGGCGGGCGACCCGACCCGTTCGAGGATCTTCAGGGTGTCCCCGGCGCTGAGATAGCTTTCGAGGGCCAGCATGACGCCCTTGGCCTCGGCCGCGGGCGCAAGCCGCTTCAGGGCGGCGACGACGGCGTCGACGCCGGCCGGATCGTTCCGAAGCTCGCCCTTGCCGAAGAAGGGGACCAGGATGATCTTGACCCTCATGGCCGCGGCGATGTCGATCCCCTTGACCAGCCACATCTCGGCCCGGGGGTCGCTCTTGAGCGGGACATCGTTGAGATCGCCGATGGCGAAAGAGGCGATGGGGATGCGCGCTTTTCGGGCCTCTTTGAGGAAGATCGTGCGGAGGCCGGGGTCGGCCAGGGCCAGCGAATCGCCCTTGGGGACGAGGCTGACTTGAACGCCGTCGAGGCCGAGGCGCGCGGCCAGCCCGAAGGCGGCCGGATCGCCGGCCTTGCCGATCGTCCAGTCGCAGACGCCGAGGGGGAGATTGTAGGCGGTCTTCTGAACGGCCGGGCTTGCCTCGACCGCCAACGCCGCTGTCGCGGCGACGATCGCGACGAATAAGATACACGTGCCGACGATCGATCTCTTCATGCCGGTGCTCCTCTCGCGGCGGTCAGTCCTTCAAACCCTGGAGGTCGGGGAGGAGCCTTTCGCCGGATCCGGCGATCTCCGCCCAGGTCACGATCCGGTTCTCGTAGGCCGACTTGCGGCCGAGGATCGTGATCAGGTTGCTCTGGACGCTCGGCTCGACCGTCGGATTGCGGAAGTCTCCCTCGACAATGGCCTTGTGGAAAGCGGCGATATTGGCGACGGCCCCGGACTCGTAGATCTCGGGCGTTTTGCCGCCGTTGTAGTAACTCTCGCCGCGGATGAGGACGGCGCCGCCGTATTCGGTCTCGAGGACGCCCTTCGAGCCGAACATGCGGTTCCTGATCCCCTCGGCCGTGCCGTGGCCCTTGAACTGACGCCCGCTGAACTGGATGCCCACTTTGCCGGGGTACTGGTAGTAAACGACGAAATGGTCCCAGCACGTGCCGACCTTGGGCCGGGCCTTGAGCCCGCCGCTGCCGAGGGCATAGAGCGGGGGAGGGCCCATGATCCAGCTCATGACGTCGAGAGCGTGGATGTCCTGCTCCGTGATCATGTCGCCCGAGAGCGCTCGGTCGAGGCCCCAGGCCTTGAGCCGTAGCTCGGCGTTCCCGGGATCGGCCGCGAGGGGTTCGTAGTACTCTTCCCAAGGCGATTCGGCGTGGTAGAGGGCCTCGCCGAAGAGAATGTCGCCCAGGCCGCCCTCGCGGACCTTCGTGACGGCCGTGATGAACGACGGGTGGGTCCGCGTCTGGAAGTCCACGAGGAAAGCGCGCTTCTTCGTCGTCGCCTTGGCCCCGGACTTGGCGATCGAGTGACAGCCCGGGACGTCCACGGCCACGGGCTTGGCAACGTAGACGTGGGCCCCGGCGTCGACCGCGGCCGCCGCCTGTTCGGGATGGAAATAAGGAGGCGTCTCGATGGCGACCGCATCCACGCCGGCGTCGAGGAGGCGCTTGCAGCCGGCGAGCCCCGTGAACCGGCGCGATTCGGTTACGCCGAGCGCGGCGCCGGCCGCGTCCGCGTGGTCCTTGAAGTAGTCCGCCACGGCCGTGACCTCGTAGCCGCCGTGCTTCTGGAAAAGCTTGGCTATCCAGACGCCCCGGCCGCCGCAGCCGACGAGGCCGAGACGGATCTTCGCGTTGGCCTGGTAGCCGCGCACGACCCCCGCCGGCAGAACGGCCGCCGACAGGGCGGCGGCGCCGGCCGTGGCCATGAACTCGCGGCGGTTGCAAGTCCTCGAGCCTCTCATGATCTTGACCTCCTTCTGACCTCCGGTTCTATCCGGCACTCCGTTAAGTATCAGATAAGCCGCGGCGTTTCAAGGGAACCGCCTTTCAAGGTATAATCTTAATAAGGTCAATCGATTTCCCGGGGAGATGCCCGATGAGCCCAAACACACGGAAGATCGTCTTCGCTCTTGCCCTATGCGCCGCCGTGGGCGCGGCTTGGAGTCAGGCCTCCGCGCAGGTCACCCCAGCTTCGGTTTTCTCCTTCTCGTTCGAGGTCACGTTGCCGGCCCCGCCGGATGACATCTACAGCGCCCTGACCGGGGACGTCACAGGATGGTGGGACCACAGCTTCGCTGAAAAGCCCTTCCGCCTGTTCATCGAGGCCAGGCCCGGCGGGGGATTTTATGAGATCTTCGGACCGGGCGGGGATGGCGCCCGGCATGCCACGGTCATCTTCGCCGAACGGGGGAAAAAGCTCGTCTTCGAGGGGCCGTTCGGACTATCGGGGCGGGCGATCTCGATGGTGACGACTTACGAGCTCGTCCCTTCGGGCAAGACCGCGACGAAGCTCACCGTCTCCGTCCATGGCTCCGGTGAGATGGACGACAAGGTCCCCGGTATCGTCGAGAACGTCTGGAAGCACTTCATCATCGAACGCTTCAAACCCTACATCGAGTCCGGCGCCTATAAAAAGCCGCGTCGCTAGCCCCGAAATCGGGAACTCATGCCCATGAGAACAGCGACGCCCGCGGCATAGCCCGCGGTCAGGGCGGGCCCGACGGTCACCGCGCCCACCATCTTCATGACAAGGACCATCACGGCGAACACCGCGGTCGTCACGCCCAGCTGGACCCCCACGGCCACGCTGATCGGGCCGGTGCGATGCGATTTGACCAGGACGCCGCGCTGATAGGACAGGATGGCTTCGATGAACGGGATGAGGACGAGGAGCGCGCCCGGGAGCAGGGAGAAGGTCGCCAGGTCCGGTGCCAGGCCCGAAACGGTCCCGTACCAGATGGTGGCGAGCGGGGTGAAGACGACCGCGGCCAGGCCGATCGTCGACGCGGCGCCGACCCGGAACGTGAACCGGCCGAGGATCCGGCGGTTCTCGCCGCTGTCCCCGACGAGGGCGATGACGACCTCCTGCATGGCGATGCCGGCCGTGCGGAAGACGAAAGCGAGGCCGACGATGACAGGCAGCGCGGCCAGCGACTCGAGAGGCATGCGGCCGCGGGCGAGGAAAAAGGTCGTCAGCGGATTGATGAAGAACGATAGGAACGAGGTCAGGGCGAGCGGCGCATAGAAGCGCACGACCTTGCCCGCCGTCAGCGAGCGGCCGTACGCGCATTCCGCTTCCTCCTGGCGCCGCAGGCGCCGCAGGGTCGGTCGGGCCATGAACCAGCTGGCGGCCGCCTCGGCGATGACGCCCGCGCCGAGCGCGCCCGCGCCGACGCTCGCGCCGGGCAGCCGGAAGGCCAGGGCCAGGAGGATGCCGGTCGCCGCCATGGCCGAGAGCCGGATGACGGTCCCCCAGGTCACGGCCTGCGGCCGTCCGTCGCTGATGAGGATGCCCTGGTAGAAGCGGCGGAACCCGATGGCCCCCGGCCAGAGGACGAGGAAGATCATCGACCGGCCGGCCAGACGGGCGAGGTCCGGCGTGAGGCCCATGACGCCGCGGGCGACGAAATCGAAAACGGGAGGGATCACGAGGACGATCATGACCGCAGTGACGGCGCCGTTGAGCACGCTCGAGAAGCGCCTCAGCTTCCGGTAGGCGACGCCGTCTCTGACGAGGGCGTTCGAGGCCGAGAGCATCATGATGATGGGCGACTCGACCATCCAGGCCAGGGCCGTGGCCACGGCGAAGGCGGCCAGGTTCTCCTTGGGCGAGGCGAGACGGGCGATGACGGCGGCCAGGAACGGGCCTTCGGCGGCCATCATCAGCCAGGTGGCCTCGAGAGGAAGCCAGAAGCGGGCGATGCGGCCCGGGGTCAGGGCGCTCGGCGACATCTCATGCCGTCTCATGGTAAGCGCCGTAGGATAGCACTTCCCGCCCGGGCGGGCAACCGGCCGCCCGGTCTGCCGGATGAGGGAAGGACGTCCGGTTGATTCGGCGCCGTCCCTGTGCTATATCAGGCCGGCAGAGGGCCGTTATGAGCAGACCGATCCCCAAAGAAGGCATCCCGAAGGCCTCGCCGGAGGAGAAGCTCCGCGAGCTCGCGGCGCCGTATCGCCAGGCCCTGGGAGCCGAGGCCCTCGGGCGCTTCGGCGCGCACTGTGAGGAACACGGGCTCAAGTTCGCCGGCGACGAGCTGGTCATCCTCGCCGCCCTCGACACGCCGGCGAAGGTCCAGGAATTCCTCGACACCCGCCTCTACTACAACGACGACCACGCCTCGGTCGATCAGGAAGAGACGACGATGCCGCCGCGGCTCGTCCTGCGGACGGGCATGGCCCATTGCTTCGAGGGGGCCACTTTCGCCTACGCCGTGAACTTCCTCCATGGACGCGAGCCGCGCCTGGTCATGCTCGAGGCCAGTCAGGACGCCGACCACAACCTCGTCGTCTGCCGCGACCCGGTCACCGGCCTTTACGGCTCGAACGCCCAATCGCGCTATCCGGGACTCGTCGGCCGGCCCGCCGAGTATCCGACGATCCGCGCCCTCGCCGACAGCTACGTGCCCTTCTACTACAGCGACCGGACGCTCGACCCGAAAGACCTGACCCTCGTCGGGTTCTCGGAACCTATCGACCTGGCCGCGAAATTCGGCACGGCCTGGATGGGCTCCGAAGCGCCCCTCTGGGACATCTATTACACCTATATCGACGACACCGTTCCCTTCCATTACTTCTTCAACGACCCCGGCCGGCCCCATATCTACCCGGCCGTGCGCGCCCTCAAGGAGCGGTGGGTCCGCCTCGACGCCGCGGGTGAGCCCTACGTCAGCCTCGATAACCTGCCGCCGGGGGCGCGGCAGGAGTGGGACGCCTTCTGGAAGATCTACGGACCGAAAGAAGACGGGCCCCGGCCCCGCGGCAAGGCAAAGGAGATCGAGCAGGCTTTCTTCCGGCTCACCGGCACGACGCCCATCGACCTCGATGACATCGCTTTCGATCTTCAGTTCTACCTGGCCGCCGGCTATCGCCTCGATCGGCTCATCAAGCGGTAAGAAGGGGTCAAACCTTAATTCTTATAATATTTTTCAATTCGCCCGCAACTCGAGTCGAGCCTTCGAGAAAATTATAAGAATTAAGGTTTGACCCCTTCTTGGTCGCTACCGCCTTTTCTGGTAGTCCGGGTAAGCCGGCTTCGTGTGTTTCGGCGGCGGATTCTTGGCCAGCAGCTCCAGCGCGACCTCCACGGCCTTCTCGAGCTGAGGGTCGCGTCCGGCCTTGACCGCGGCCGGGTCCATGCCGACCTCGTAATCCGGATCGACCCCGTGGTTCTCGACGTCCCAGGTCCCGTTGGGGTTCCAGAAGCCGCTCTGAGGCGCGCCGGTGAACCCGCCGTCCATGATGGCCGCCGCCCCGGCCATGCCGACGAGGCCGCCCCATGTCCGCGTCCCGACGAGCGGCCCGATCCCGGCCGCCCGGAAGAGCCACGGCATCATGTCCCCGCCCGAGCCCGCGTATTCGTTGATGATCATGACCTTGGGCCCGTAGATCGAGCCGACGGGGGTGATATAATCAGCGCCCTCGCGTGCGGCGAAATATCCCATCAGGGGCCGCCGCATGTAGTCGATGATGTAATCGGCGATCAGGCCGCCTCCGTTGAAGCGCTCGTCGATGACCGCGCCCTCCTTGCCGACCTGGGCGAAATAATAGCGGTTGAAGTTCGTAAACCCGCCCTCCGCCGTGTCCGGCAGCCAGACGTAAGCCAGCTTGCCGCCGCTCAGCTTGTCCACCTTGCGGCGGTTGTCCTCGACCCAGGCCAGGTTGCGCAGGCCGGATTCGTTGCCGACCGGGACGACGGTGACCTCGCGGGCGCCCTTGCCGTCGGCCGTCGGGCCGACCTTGATCAAGGTCTGTTTGCCGGCCGTGGCCTCGAACGGCTTGTAGACTTCTTCATCCGCCGTGATCTCCCGCCCGTTGACGGCCAGCAGGTACTCGCCGGCCGCGACGTTGACGCCGGGCTGGGTCAGCGGCGCGCGCAGCTGCGGGTTCCAGTTCTCGCCATTGTAGATGCGGGCGAACCGGTAGCGGCCGTTCTCGATCTTGTAGTCCGCGCCGAGCAGGCCCCCGCCGACCCTCTTCACCTCGGGCAGGTCGCCGCCGCCGACGAACACGTGGCCGCATGTCAGCTCGCCGAGCATCTCTTCGAAGAGATAATTCAGGTCCTGCCGGCTGGCCACCGCGGCGAGGTAGGGGGCGTATCTTTTTTCGATCGCCGCCAGGTCGAGCCCGTGAAGGCCGGGATCATAGAAGAAGTCGCGCTCGATCCGCCAGGCCTCGTGGTACATCTGTTTCCATTCGACGAGGGGCTCGACGTAGACCTCCATATCGCCGGTCTTCAGGACACCCTTGCCCGGCTCCACCGGCCCCGTGGTCGAGGCGATCGTCCATTGCGGCCCCTGGCGGACCAGGACCTTCTCGCCCGTGGCCGACAGGGTGAAGCCGCTCACGCCGTCCAGGAATTTGTCGACCTTGCGCGTGCTCAGGTCGAACTTGTGCAGGGTGTTCTCGCTCGGGCCGCCGAGCATGGCCGTAAAGACCTGAGGGGCCTCGAGAAGGAACACGATGCCGTCCTTGCCCGCGGCCAGGCCGATGTAGTTCTTCGCCGGGACGGGCAGGACTAGGATGCGCTGGCCGATCCCGTCGAGGTCGATAACGACCTTCTCCGGTTCCTTCGGCGTCTCCTTGTCTTTGTCCGCGTCCTTTGCTCCGCCGCCAGCGGCCTTCTTGGCGTCGGGCTTGGCCGCGTCCGCCTTGTCCGGCTCTTTCGGCTTCTCGTCGTCGCTCTCCGGGGCCAGGGGCGAGGGCAGGTCCTTTTTCAACACGGCGACATAGACGCTCCGGGTGACGGGCCGGTCCATGCTCGACATGTTGAGCCACCCCGGCGTCAGTCCGACATCGGTGCTGGCCGTGAAGAAGAGGTATTTGCCGCTCCGGTCGAAGGCGGGATACTTGGCATCGCTCATGCCGTCGGTGACCTGGGAGGACTTCCCGGTCTCGAGCGAATAGACCATGACGACGTCCATGTGGCTCGGGAGCTGCTTCGAGTAGGTCAGCCAGCGGCTGTCTGGGGACCATCCGAAATCATAGGTGTAGGCCGGGTTGAAGTACCGGGTCGTGTCGACCTTGACCGGCACGCCCTTGGCGAGGTCGACAAACCAGATCGCGAGGCGTTTGTCGTTGTAGGCGATCTTCTTGCTGTCGGGCGACCAGACGGGCCGGTAGAAGAAGGAAGGCGGCTCGCCGAGCCCGATCTTCCTGACGGGCCCCTGCCCGGCCTGATCCCGGATGTGCAGGGCGTACTCGCCCGATTCGTCCGAGAAGTAGGCGATCGACTTGCCGTCGGGCGACCACGCCGGGTCGCGCTCCATGATCCCGGTCGTCTTTGTCAGATCGCGGATGTCGCCCTTCTCGGCCGGGACGGTCAGGATCTCGCCGCGGGCCTCGAACACGGCCCGGGCGCCGTTCGGCGAGATCTGGGACTTGGCGATACGGCTGCCGGCCTTGACGTAGTGAGGCCGGACCTCGGGCAGATCGCCCTCGAGCGAGACCGGTATCGGACGGGCCTTCCCGGATGCGGGGTCGAAAAGATGAAGGGCGCCGAACTGCTCGACGACGATTCCGCCGGGACCGGCCGAGGCCGACTTGAAATCGAGCCCCGCGTTCGGCAGCGCTTCGGCGACCTTCTTCGTCGCCAGGTCATAGACGAAAAGGGATATCGGCCCTTTGCGGTCGGAGAGGAAATAGACTTTGTCGCCGACCCAAATCGGGTTCGAATCGTTGGAGTTGTCGCGCGGGACCTTCTCGACCTTGAGATCGGCGAGCGAGACGATCCAGATGGGGGTCGTCTGGCCGCCCTGATAGCGTTTCCAGGCGGCCTGCCACTGCATGGTCGGCACGTACGCCAGACGCGAGCCGTCGGCCGCGAAGCTGGCGGAGACGGCCGTCGGGAGCGGGAGCTCCTCGGGGAATCCGCCGTCGAGCCCGACGGTGAAGAGCGTCGGGATCCCGGACGCGCTCGACCGGCCGGAGCGGAAGATGATGCGCTTGCCGTCCGGGGTCCAGCCTGCGACTTCGTCGGCCCCGGGATGATAGGTCAGCCGGCGGGGGATGCCGCCCGCGGCCGGGACGGTGAAGACGTCGGTATTCCCGTCGTATTGCCCCGAGAAGGCGATCACAGTGCCGTCGGGCGAGAACGAAGGATCGCTCTCGATGCCGGCGCCCGTCGTCAGGCGGGCCGCCGGTCCGCCGTCGCGCGGAGCGAGCCAGAGGTCGCCCGCGCAGGCGAACACGATCGAGGCCCGGCTGAGCGAAGGGTGCTGGGCCAGGATCGGCTTCTCGGCCGCTCTGAGCATCGGCCCCATGCCGGCCGCTAGCGTCCATAGAACGACGGTCCCGATGATCTTGGCTTGGATCTTCATCTTTTCCTCCCGGCCGAAGGCTCGGCCCTATTTGGTCCCTGACGCGTCTTTGATGAACTCGGCGATGTCCGCTTTGAGCTTGGCGTGGGACGGCCTATGGATGTACATCATGTGGCCGGCCTCGTAGTAGCCCAACTTGATCCGGTCTTTGAGGTCGCCGGCGAGGTCGGTCTGGAAGAACGTGTATTCGGTCGCGAAGAAGGGCGTCGCGCCGTCGTAATAGCCGTTGGCCACGAAGACCTTGAGGAACTGGTTGGCCGCCATGGCGCCGCGCAGCGTCTCGGCGGTGTTGAGGTACTGGTTCTGGACGTTCTCGTAGCTCCAAGGGCGGACGTCGCCCGAGATGGCGTACGGCGTGTCGTTCTTGTACTTGAGCTCGCCCCGCACATAGGCGTTGAGGGCCGCGGGGAAAGGCCCGCTGATCGCGGCGTTGGCCGGGTCGAACTCGTACGATTCGCCGGCCGCGTCGAGGTCGAAGCCCTTGAAACGGCCGTCGAGCCGGCCGATCGTGCGGCGCTCGCCGCGGAGGAGCTCCTTGACGAACCGGTTGAGCGAGATGCGCAGGTTGGCGTTGGCGATGAACTCCCCGTCGAGGCCTGTGTAGCGGGCGATCTTGCGGGTAACGGCGTCCTTGGCGGCCGGCTCGAGCGTATTCCCTTTGAGCAGGGCCAGGGCGTATTCTCCCAGGGCGAAGGCGCGCGCTTCGTCGACGACCGCCGCCAGGTCCTTGGCCAGGAGGTCCGACGGCAGCTTCTTATGGAACCAGGCGTCTGCCGTATAAGTGGGAAGGAAGAGCATGTAGGCCGAGTCGTTCATCGGGGCGAAGCGGGCCGTCTGGAAATTGAGGATGGCCGAAATGAGGACGATGCCGTTGAGATACATGCTCGACGAGCGGCCCTGGAGATAGCCGGCCAGGCCGGCCGAACGCGGCGTACCGTAGCTTTCGCCGATGAGGAACTTCGGCGAGGCCCAGCGCTCGTAACGGGTGGTGAACAGGCGGATGAAATCGCCGACGGCCGCGATGTCCTCGACGTAGCCGTAGAACTGCGACGGGTTCTCGCCCGGGACCGCGCGGCTGTAGCCGGTGCCCACCGGGTCGATGAAACACAGGTCGGTGGCGTCGAGGAGCGTGAACTCGTTGTCGACGAGCCGTCCGGGCGGGCCGGGGAGGGCGTTGCCGTCCTCGGCCAGCACGACCTTGCGGGGACCGAAGGCGCCCATGTGCAGCCAGACCGACGCCGATCCGGGGCCGCCGTTGTAGACGAAGGCGATGGGGCGCTGGACCTTGTCTTTGACGTCGTCGCGGAAATAGGCCGTGAAATAGATGTTGGCGCGCGGGCGGCCGTCATCGGCCTTGAGGAGGAGCGTGCCGGCGACGGCCGTGTAGGGGAGGGGTTTGCCGCCGACGGTGATGGCGTGGCTCGTCACCGAGATGTTTTCTTCGGGCAGCTGGGGATATTCCCTGGGAGCCGCCTGTGGAGCGCCGGGGGCCTGTCCCCGGGGCGTTCCCTGGACAAGCGCGGCATCGCGCCGCTCCTGGAGCTGCCCGGCGACAACCGGGCCTGTCAGCGAAGCGGCAAGGAAAGCGGAGATGACGATAGAGCGACCGAGCGAAAACGACGGCATGGGATCCCTCCTCGGGCGGAACTTGGCCGGATGATACCACGGAATACGGCGGCTTAAAAGACCAGGCCCGCGCCGACCCCGAACGTGAGGCGGCCCGAGTCGTAGCCCATCTCGAATCCGGGAAGGGAGGACGCTCCCGGAACGCCTGCGGCGTAGCGGATGAAGAGATCGAAGGACAGGTCGCTGACCCTTTCGCCGTCCCCCCAAACCGAGAACAGCGGGCCTTCGTAGCCGAAGCCGAAGGAGTAGACATTGCGGTCGAGGTCGGGATAAACGGGCGTCCGTCCCGCCTCGTCGACCGAGCTTTGGGCATGGGCGTAGCCGGCCCGCAGGGCGATATAACGCCCGAACCGGTATTCGAGGCCGGCCTTGATGTCTTTCGTGTCCCGCAGGGCGAGGGCTACGCCCTGTGTCCCGTAGTTCAGCTCGAGGCCGTAGAATTGCTGGTATTCGGGCGTGAACGCCGGATTGAGGGCCTCGCCCCCGTTGACCGAGCTGAAGATCCAGTCGCCGAAGTCGCTCCAGCGGTCCCATTGGAGGTCGAGGTAGAGGGACAGCTGCGGGAGGGGCGTGACGGCGATGCCGCCGGCGATCTCGCGGGGGAGGGTCAGGCGCCCGGTCACGTCCTGGGTCGCATAGTAGAAATCGACGAGATCGGTGACGCGGCGCGAAGGTCGATGGGGGTCGGGGACCGTTGCGGTCGAGGTGAGCAAATCCGCTTTGAAAATGTTCGAGCCCGCATAATCGATCGGGACGCCATGCTGGTACCTCGCCCCGACCTGGACAGCCGGAATGACCTTCCACAGGGCCCCGGCCACGAAGCCCAGCCCTGTGCCGTGCAGGCGGTGGCTGCTGTCGATGGCGAGATCCCGGGGGAGAGGATAGTTCGGGATATTGAAGGGGATCATGTGGAGCCAGCGCATGCTCGAAGAGACGACGTCGATCCCGGCGCTCAGGGACAGGCCCTTGACGACCTCGACGGCGACGACCGTTCGGAAATAGAGCGACCTCAGCCGGTTGCGCTCATTGACCGTTTCCCCGCTCCAGCTTGGCGTCCAGTACGATTCATAGGTGAAGGGCGAGAAGATGCCGGTCGCGATCGTCACTCGCTTGAGCGGCTGCCACGACATGCTGATGGACCCCAGGAACTCGGACGGCTCGGTCCGGAAGGCGCCTCCGTCGCCGGGCCAGGCGGCCGTTGTCGCCCGCCGGCCGAAAGCGAAGTTGGCTTTGATGCGGAACGATCCCAGAAAGGCCAGGCCGGCCGGATTGTAGAAGAGGGCGGTGGCGTCGTCCGCCCGGGCCGTGAAAGCTCCGCCCAGGGCGGCCGCGCGAGGGCTGGGCTCGTAGAAGCTGAAGTCGTCGGCGCCGAGGCGGGCCGGGACCAGGGCCATGGTCAGGGCCAGGGCCAAGCCCAGGGCAAGGGCCGGAACGGGCCCTCTGGTCCTTGCGGATCTTGAGCGAGATGTGATCATGATGCTCGGCCTTCTTCCGAGCCGGCTATATTAACATTCGGCGGCGGAAATGGGAAGCGGTTCCGGTTGACAAGCGGGACAGTCGGCATCATAGTGAACCTATACGGGGATGGGCATGTTGAGCACCAGGAAGCCCGACGGTCGTCTTTTCGCGTTGACGGCGCTTTCGATCCTCGCCTTTCTCGCGCCGGGCGGGGGCGGCCGTCCCCAATCGTCTGCCCAGGTGAAAGCCAAGGCGCCCGGGGCACCCCTCCAGCACGGGGTCACCGTCACCCTGAAGCTTATCCAGGTCTTCGTCACGGACGGCCGGGGAAAGCCCGCCTTGGACTTGGACAGGTCCGACTTTGTTCTTTACGACAATGGGGCGCGTCAAACGATCACGGATTTCGAGAGCCACCTCCTGTCCGCCCCGCCGATCGAGCGCGCTAAAGCGGCCCTCGCTCCCAGCGAAGCGGGGAAGGCCGCGGCTCCACTCGTCAGCCGCAAGTTCTTCTTCATCATCGATTATGTCCGGAACAAGCTCGAGGGAGTCATGAAGGCACGGAACGCCGTCCTCGAGTTCATCGATACGAAAGTCCAGCCCGGCGACGAAGTCTCCCTCTATACACTGTCCTCGCTCGGCGGCTTGACCCTCCACGAGTATCTCACGACGGACCACGACAAGCTCAGGCGGACGCTCACGAAGCTCCGCGATACTCCGGGCATCACTCCCGTCGGGGACGAGAGTTCGGGCGCGCACGAACCCATGGGCATGGAGGTCATGAACGCCGAGATCTTCGGCCGGCACGGAGGGCACAGCGGGACCGGCAGCCGGAATCACTTCGCCGAGATCGCGGCCTGGGCCAAGTCTCTCAGGGCCATCCAAGGTCAGAAGAACGTCATTCTGTTCACCCAGGGATTCGGCGGGGCTGTCATCCGGCCCGGCGATTCCGCGAACTCGCTCTTCCAGCTGATGGCGAGAGAGCTGGCCACGGCCAACGCGCCGGTCTTCACGGTCAACACCACCACTGGCGTCGCGGACAAGATCGCGCAGGGCGTCTTTCCCGAATTGTCGCTCGACTACCTCTCGCGGACGACCGGCGGGAGATATTTCCCGGACGTCAACTATTACGCCCGGATCGCCACGGACATTCAGGATTCGACCGCCAACTACTATATCCTTGGCTATTACATCCCTGCCACTTGGGACGGGAAGTACCACGACGTCAAGGTCGACGTCGTCAAGCCCGGGTATAAGGTCTATGCCCAAAGGGGTTACTTCAATCCCGTCCCGTTCGGGAAGCTTACGCCCATCGAGAAACACCTCCATCTGCTCGGCCTCGCCCTGGGCGACGCCGCCTCCGCCGCGAGGGACATGGATTTTCCGATGACCGCCGTTCCGTTCGCGACGGGCCGGGAAATCGATGTCCTCCTTCTTTCCGAGCTTTCCGTCCCTTCTATCCGGGAAGCAGTCGGCGACCGCACGGAATTCATCACCCTGGTCCTCAACGAGAATAATGCCATCGTCGACGGCAAGAGGACGGAGATCGACTGGAAGGACTTCAAGGCCGAAACGATCTATCAATACGGCGTGGCCGGCCTGGCGCCGGGTCGCTACGAATGCCGGGCCGTCGTCCGGAACCTCGAAGACGGACGAGCGGCGGTCGGAGCCTGTACGGTCGAGGTAACCGAGCCCCTCACCGAAGTACCGATGATGTCCTCGCCGCTTCTTCTCGTCCGCGGCCCCGAAGCGCAGTATCTCAATGTCGCGTCGCAAGGGAAGGGGAGCGGCGAGCAGAGCCTCTCGATCTCCCGGATCTTCCCCTTTCCGGCCAAAGAATATGTTCCCCTGGTCGGCCCGCTCGCGGCGGGCGCGACTTCACTGGCCGCCGAGCTGAGGTGCGTCTGGAGGGCCGAGCGGGGCGGCGAAAAGGACCTCACCGCCCGGCTCTGGCCCGAGGGAAGCGAAGAAGAAATCCCGATCACGGCCGAGCTCATCTCCGCCTCGAGCTCGGGCGAAGAGGATTTCTATCTTATGGCTTTCGAGTTTTCCGCGCTCTCTCCCGGCCGCTACCGGCTCGAGATCCAAGCCGAGGACGCGGAAGGGGGAGTGGGCGTTCGAACAGCCGGGTCGTTCTCGATTCGCCCCGCGCACCCCGGGGAAGAAGAGGAGCCCGCCCCGATCGTCACCTCGCCGATCAATGCCAAGCCGGGCGGCAAGGATAAGGGCCGAATCGACGGGAATGACGCATGAAGCAACGGAGGTCCGCATGACGTGCGGCGGGGCGAGCGGCGGCCTTGCTCGCGGGCTAGCGGCGCTCTGTATCTATGCCCTGATCGCGTCCGGGGCGGTCGGACAATCCTCCCAGCGCACCCTCCCAGCCAATTCCAAGCCCGCCGCGGCGACCCTTCAACATGAAGTCACGGTCACCCTGAAGCTCATCCAGGCCTTCGTCACCGGCACGGACGGGAAGCCAGTCCTGGACCTCGAGAAGTCCGATTTCGTCCTGTACGACAACGGCGTGCCTCAGACGATCACGGACTTCGAGAAGCACGCCGAAGGCCTCCCGGCTCACGATCGCCCGGCGCCAGCGACGTCGAGTCGCCGCGAAGCCGCTCCTCTTTTGAGCCGCAAGTTCTTCTTCATCATCGACTACATCAGGAACGATCGCAGGGGCGTCATGAAGTCGCGGGACGCCGTTCTCGAGTTCATGGCCACGAAGGTCCGGCCGGACGACGAGGTCTCCCTGTACACGCTGTCTTCGATGAGCGGACTGACCCAGCACGAGTATCTGACGAGGGACCACGACAAGATCAGAGGCAAGCTCAAGAAGCTCTGGGACCTCGTGGGCGGCAGACAGGAGAGGCCCGTGAATTATTTGCCCTTTCCTCTGCCTCCGGTTTCGCCGCAGCCTCAACAGGGGGCGGAGGGCTTCGAGCTCAAGGGAAAAGGGCTCCTCGACTCCGACGTCTTCGCCGCCGCCGTCGATGGGCACGCCGGCTCCGACGTCAGGCATCAGTTCTCCCAGATCGCGGCCTGGGCCGCGGCCCTCGCGAGCATCCCCGGCCAAAAGAACATCATCCTGTTCACCCGGGGCTTCGGAGCAGGCGTCTTCAATCCGGGAAGCGCCACGCACCCTCTGTTCCAAGCGATGGTCCGCCAGCTGGCGTCGGCCGACGCGCCCGTGTTTTCGATTGACACCAACACCGGACCGGGCGTCTCCACCACGGAGGCCTCCCTGGATCATCTCTCGCGGGCGACCGGGGGTCAATATTTTCAGAACGTCCTTGATTATGCCCGGATCGCCGCCGGCATCCAGGCCGCAACGGCCAATTATTATGTCCTCGGCTACGCGATCCCGGCCGCCTGGGACGGGAAGTACCATAAGGTCAAGGTCGAGGTCGACGAGCCCGGGTACGTGATCCACGTTCAAAGCGGCTATTTTGATCCTCTTCCGTACGACAAGCTCTCCCCGATCATGAAGCACCTTCACCTGCTCAACGCGGCCCTGGGCGAGGCGGCCTCCTCGGCGAAGGCGCTGGACTTCCCGATGACAGCTCTCCTGTTCGAGAGGGCGGGCCAGCCGGGCAATATCCTCTTCCTTTCCGAGCTTGCCGTCGAGTCGATCCGGGCGGCGGTCGGCGACCGCACGGAATTTATCACCCTGGTCCTTAACGAGAACAGTACGATCGTCGACGGCAAAAGGGCGGAGATCGACTGGAAGAGCCTCAAGGCCAAAACGATCTATCAATATGGGGTGGCCGCCCTGGCCCCGGGCCGCTACGACTGCCGGACAGTCGTCAGGAACGTCGACGACGGGAGGACCGCCCTCGGGTCCTGCGTCATCGAGGTGGCCGCCCCCGTCGCCGAAGGACCGATGATGTCCTCGCCGCTTCTTCTCGTCCGCGGCACGGAAGGCCGGTACCTCAGCCTGACCTCCTCGGAAAAGGGAGCCGGTGAGGAGGATCTTTCGATCTCCAGGATCTTTCCTTTCCCGGCCAAGGAATACGTCCCCCTGGTCGGCGCCCTCGAGCAAGGCACTACCTCCCTTTTCGCCACGCTGCGCTGCGTCTGGGGGGAGGAACGGCGCGAGAGGGGAGAGATCGACTTGTCGGCTTGGCTTACCCACGAGGGGAGCGAGGAACGCGAGCCGGTCGAGATGAGCCTTCTCGAAAGCACGAGCCGCGACGAAACGGACTTCTATTTTCTCGAATTCGAGCTTCCCGATCTCGCGCCCGGACGCTACCGGCTCGAGATCCGCGCCGATAACGCGGGGACGGGCTCGGTCGTCAAATCGACAGGTAAGTTCACCGTCCGATGATCTCCGTTTTGGTCACCGGGGTCGGACCTCAACGAATCCATAATAAATCAATGAGTTAGATCAACATTTGGGGACGAAAACGGCCCTAACGTGAGCTTTTTGAGGCCGAAAATGAACGGGTCAATCCGAAGCGTGATGACAATGTTCGTTTTTGGCCCGAAAAACGCAGTTTTAAGGCCCAAAATAGGCTTAAAATCGACGGCAAGTCGTTGATAATATTCCGATAGCTAAGGTCCGACCCCAATACGACCACCCCATTACGACCTGCCATTACGACCTGTTCGTTAGAAGACGAACCCGACGCCGAAACCGAACTGCAGGCGGCTCGAGTTGTACGTCAACTCGAGCCCGGGGAAAGCCGACGCAGCCGGCCCCCCGGTCGCATAGCGGATGAAGACGTCGAACGACAAGTCGCTCACCTGCTTGCCGTTTCCCCGGATCGAGTAGAGAGGCCCTTCGTAGCCGAACCCGAGCGAATAGACGTTGCGGTCGAGATCGGGATAGACTGGCGTCCGCCCGGTCTCGTCGAGCGAGCTCGGGTGGCGAGCGTAGCCGGCGCGCAAAGCGCTGTATAGGCCGGGCCGGTATTCGACACCGGCCTTGATGGCCGTGGTGTCGCGGAGCGCCAATTCGACGCCCTCTGAGGTGAAGCTGGAGCTCTCAAACTCGCTCCATCGGGCCCACTCGAGATCGAGATGGACTGAGAGGGGATCCATAGGAGTCAGCGCGACGCCACAGGTGATCTGGCGAGGCAGGGTCAGTCTCCCCGTGACGGCCTGATTCATGATGTTGGTCGCGCGGCAGTCGATGGGCAGGCGCTCCTGGTACTTCGCGCCCACCTGAACGGCCGGGACGATCTTCCACAGGGCCCCGGCGACGAAGCTCATTCCGTGGCCGCGGAGACCATAGTTGCCGACCTCGAAACCATTGACGAGCGTATCGTCGTCAATGATAGAACCGACAGGCTGCCACCGCGCGGTCGCAGAGACGAGATCAAGGCCCACGCCGAAAGCCAGGCCCCTGATCGGCTCGACGGCGACCGCCGTCCGGATGACCATGGTCCGGAGCAGGTTGCGGCCGCCGATCGACAGGCCATCCCGGCCGGGCGTCCAAATGGATTCGTAGTTGAACGGCGAGAAAAGCCCGGTCCCAATCGTGGCGCGTTTGATGGGTTGCCAGGACATGGCGACATTGCCCAGGAACTCGGACGGTTCGCTCTCGAACGACGCTCCGCCGTCGGGCCAGGACGCGCTCGTCCCGCGCTTGCCGAACATCATGTTCGTCTTGATCCGGAAGGCCCCGAGGAACGCCAGGCCGGCGGGGTTGTAGAAGATGGCGGTCGCGTCATCGGCGCGGGCCGTGAAGGCGCCCCCCAGGCCGGCGGCGCGGGCGCTCGGCTCGTCGAACGAGAATTCCTGGGCGCCGAGCAGGTCCGGCGACAACATCGCGATCAGAGTGATCGTCAGGATCAGACCTAAGATCTTCATAGCATTCCGCTTCTTTCATGCGGCGTATTCTATCACCGCTATTCCGGAATGGGCAGGCCGCGAGCGTTTCTCCTATCGCTTGGTCAAGCGGAGGGTCTTGATCTCGTGGGGGGCGAGCGGGACCGTGATCGTCATTCCGATCCCCAGCGTTTTTCCCGCCGGCCGTTCGATGAGATCGCACTCCGTCGCCTCGACCTTCCAGGGCAGCTCGATCCTGGCCTCGGTCTTCTCGCCGTTCGTCTCGTAGAGCCGCAGGATGAGGCCCCACTCGGCGTAGCCCATCTCCTTCTTCACCGCGGACAGGATGACGTTCGCCGGTCCGGCCTTGATGAAGGAATGGGCCTTGGGAAGGGCGCCCGCGTGGACCATCGGTACGCGCGCGATAAGCGGGTTGTTCAGCTCAAAGCCGCGCCGCGTCACTTCGGCGCTTTTCCAGTCGCCCCGATGAGGCACGATCGAGTAAAGGATGTCCTGGCGGCCGCGGTCGGCCTCGGGGTCCGGGTAGGTCGCGCCGTGGACGACGGACATGCGCATCACATTGCCCTTGACGTCGAAGCCGTACTTCGAATCGTTGAGGAGAGCCGTTCCGTATTGCCCCGCTCCGTCCGAGACGTCGATCCATCGCAGGGCCGGGACTTCGGTCCCGTCGGCCGGGCGGGCGATCGAGCCGAACGGGATCTCGAAACGGGCCGCCGGCGATTTGATGTCGAGCGGGAAGGCGGCCTTGATCATGATGTTCCGCTCGCGCCAGTCGAGGCTCATCCGGCAGTCGAGCCGCGGCAGGCCCTGATAAAGGGTCAGGTCCTGCACGAAGGTCGAGTCGCGGAAGCGCGACTTGACGCGGATGACGGCGCGGACAGGGCCGCGCTCGACGAGCTCCAAGATCGCGCCGTTCTCCCCGGCCCTGCCGGCGACTCCCTTGAGGCCCAATTCCCAGGCCGACATCTCCTTGGGCTCGTCGACGATCGCCTCGATGACGTTCCCGGGCCCGGCCAGGACCTCCCGTTTGGCCGTCTTGTCGTAGAGGCTCTCGATCCAGCCGGTCTTCGGGTCGAGGCGGACTTTAAGGAAGTCGTTCTCGAGCTCGCTTGTCCCGGCATTGACGCCCTCCGGACCGGCCCAGTCCCTATCCGCCGTTACGGCGCGATAGAGCTTATAGCCGAGTGACGGGACGCCCGCAGCCATGAAGACGATGCGGAAGAGCGTGTTCTCGCCCTGCACGCGCTTCTCCAGGACCTGCGCCGGGACGTCCTTCCCTTCGCCGTCCGTCATGCGGACCGTGCCGCCCCAGGGCTTGGCGGTCTTCGCGTCCGGCGGGACGACGATATCGACGAAGGCGGGCTCGGTGCGCTCCCAGAAGAGCGGGTTGTAGACGACGACCGGGAAGCCCTCGCCGCGCGTATCGATGGCGTTCGAGATCGTCTCGAGCGAGAAGTCGAGCGCCCGCTCGCCGCGCGTCCGGGCCTGCCGGTAGAAACCGGCGACCTCGTCGTAGACGGGGCCGATGCTCGAGCCGTCGAGGATGTCGTGGAACTGGTTGCGGAGGACGATCTTCCAGGCCTCGTCGATGTCGCGCTCGGGATAGTAGTCCCGGTAGCCCGACGCCGCGGCGATCGCGGAGAACTTCTCGGCAGTGACGAGGAGGCTTTCGAGCTGGCGATTGCTCTTCTTCGTCGCCGTCTGGGTCGTGTAGCACGCCGGGAAGGTGAAATTGAGCTCGCGTTTGACGACCGGGAGAGCTGCCCCGTTCGCGGCGGCGATCCCCTTGAGGTAGGTCTCGGGGAGATCGAATACGAGCCGCGGCTCGTTCGGATCGTCCTGGAATCTCCTGATCGAAGCGAGATCCACATCGCGCGGCCCGCCGCCGTGGTCCCCGGCGCCGTAGAGGATCATGAAGTCCTTGATGGCGGTGTTCTTGCGCGCGGCTTCCAGGATCTTGCGCGTCCCGTCCTGGAGACTGACGTTGTACCAGCCGGCCGGCACGTAACCGAGGACGCGGGAGCCGTCCATGCCTTCCCACCAGAAGAAGTGGGTCGGGTCCGGGCCGGGGGCGCAGCGGCCGAAGATGTAAGAGTCGATGCCCGCTTTTCGCAGGATCTGCGGCATCTGCCAGCTGTGCCCGAACGTGTCGGGGTTCCAGCCGACCTTGACGTCGATGCCGAACTTGTCGAGGAAGTAGCGTTTGCCGTAGAGGAGCTGGCGGGCGAGCGCCTCGCCGTCGGGCATGTTGGCGTCGGGCTCGACCCACATGCCGCCCACCGGCACCCAGGTCCCCGCCTTGATCTTGCGGGTAATCTCGGCGAAGAGCTCGGGCTGGTCCTTTTCGATCGCTTCGTAGATCGCCGCCTGGCTCTGGGCAAAGGTCAGGCCGGGCATCTTGTCCATCTGGGCCAGCGTCCCTTTGAAGGTGTACTTGGCGATATCGGCCACCGTTTCTTCCCAGCGCCAGAGCCAGCTCAGGTCGATGTGGGCGTGACCGATGAGATGGACCGTCAGGTCGCGCGGCGATACAGGAGCCGGAGCGGGCGTGGCCGCCGGCTTCTTGCCCGGCGCGCTTTGTCCGGCGGCGCCGACGGGCGTCGCGGCGGCGAGAGCGGCGACAGCCGCGAGGATCACGAACGAACGCAGAAAACGGGTCTTCATGGATCGCCTCCTCCGGATGGACGCTGACGGGTCCGACATTTGCTCCCGATTATAGGATTACCGAGAGGGGATACTCAATCGCGGATTTCGTACTCGACGGTGAAGAACTTGAAATCCCTGTAGACGACCTCGGTCTTCGAGCGGATGAACGCCTTGCCGGATCCTTTGAGATAGGACTCCTCGACGTAAAGGTGGCTGGGGAAGCGGATGCCGTTCTTCTCGGCGCTGAACTCGGTGCGAATGACGAGCCGGGGTGTGCGCTTGAAGAGATCGCCCCGCCTTTCGAAGACCTCGTGCCGTCCGATGCGGCTCTCGCTCCATTCGATCTTGAGGATATCGCCGGTGGCGGGGTCGACCCAGGCCTTGCCGTAGAGGTTCCGGGACGGCTGGGCCCCGGGCTTGGGCGTGGTGTCGATGATGACGACGGCGGTCTTGCCGATCCGGTCCTGGCCGGAGATCTTGAATTCGTAGCCGGGCTGGAAGCGCTCGCCGAACAGTCCGACCGGGCCCAGGAGCGCGGTGCCCCAGACGACGATGGAGGTTTGCAGCTCGGCGTTCGGCACGACCTTTCTCTTGCCGTTCTCCTCGAGCTGGGTCCGCGTCTCGCGGATCGTCCGTCCGGCCCGGACGCACTGGTAGTCGTAGACGAAGCTGCGCTTGACCTTTCTCACAGTGCTGATCACGAGCGTCGGCCCGAGATAGTTCGACGCGCCGGGCCCAAGGTACTTCGTCGAGCCGGGATCGAGATGAGGGGCTTTTTGCGAGGCATCAAGCTTCGGATCGATGGTCTCGCGGATCTCCTCGCGGCAGACGAAATCGAAGGCCGAGCTCTCGAGCTTCCGGCAGTATTCGGCGGCTTTGGCGAGCAGGGCGTCGAGTTGCGGTGTAACAGCAGGCGCGGCTTTATCGGAGGGCTGTTGTGACGAAACAGCGCCGGCGGGTGCTGGGGCAAGAGGGACGAGGGCACAGGCCAGAAACACAGAGGCCGCCGCGATCGATCGTAGTAAAACACGCATTTGCGGCATGGGCTCCTCTCGAGAGGGTGGGAGCCATTCCCCCAGGATATAGGATAGGCCTGCTCAAGGCGGAAATCAAGCTCGAGCGCCACAATCATTGATACGCTCGGATCCCCGGTCGGCGTTTATCTTGAGTACGGCCGGGATTCGGGCTATAACTCTGTCATGGCCATGAATGGGGAGCGGCACCAGATAGGAGGGGCATGATGAAGGCGCGGTACGGATGCGGCGAGAGCGAGCTCGCTCATTACACATGCTACCGGACGTCCCACAAGTTCGCGATCGACGGCCGGCTGGACAGGCCCGCCTGGCGAGAGGCGCCGAGATCGCACAGATTCGTGGACCTTGTGACCGGTGTCCCCGGTTTTTTAGAGACGCGGATGGCCTCCCTCTGGGACGACGAGAACCTCTACATCGCGTTCTGGGTGAGCGAGCCCAACGTCAGGGCGAGGCTGGCCGAGCGGGATTCGCTGGTCTGGACCGAGAACGACGTCGAGATCTTCATCGGCGGCGAGGACTGCTATTACGAGTTCGAGATCAACGCCTTGGGCACGATCTATGAGGTCTTCTACGTTTGGCAGGACGCGCTCAAGAAGGGGAGCCGCTTCGACCTGCCAGAGTTCGACCTGCGCGAGCGCCGCGTCGATGTCCTCGGCGGCTTCCAGGACGGCATGCGCTACAGCAGGCATCCGAGGGGCAAGCGCTGGGCTTTCATGGACTGGGACCTTCCCGGCCTGCGGGCCGCGGCCCAGGTCCAGGGGACGCTCAACGACGCCTCCGACGTCGACGAGGGTTGGACGGCCGAGATCGCCTTCCCCTGGCGCGGCCTGAAGCACCTAGCCGGCAGCCGCCCCGTTCCGCCGCGCGACGGCGATGTCTGGCGCATGGACTTCTCGCGCTTCGAGCTCCTCGAGTCCTGCGGCGCGAAGGCCGAGCCGCATCCGGGCTGGGCCCTCAACAAGCACGGGGTTTACGACTCCCACATTCCCGAATGCTTTTCGTTCGTCCGTTTCTCGGGGCTGGATACGGCCGAGGTCCCGGGCTTGCGAGGCGGGGAGCGCGGTCCCGGCCTCAAGAGAACGCCCAGGAAATAGGACGTGGTTCATCGCCAACCCACGCACGTCCTGGCCAAGCCGACCGGGGCCCGGTGCAACTGCGCCTGCGATTATTGCTACTTCCTGAAGAAGGAGCGCCTCTATCCCGCGTCGGACTTCCGTATGTCCGACGAGGTCATGGAAAGCTACGTCCGGCAGATGATCGAGGCCAACGGGGGCCTGGCCGAGGTCGAGATCGCCTGGCAGGGCGGGGAGCCGACCCTCATGGGCGTCGACTTTTTCCGTCGGGCCGTCGAAGCCGGGAAGAAATACGCCCGGCCCGGACAGCGGATCTCGAACAGCTTCCAAACGAACGGCATCCTCATCGACGCGGAGTGGTGCCGCTTCCTCCGCGAGGACGATTTCCTCGTCGGGCTGAGCCTCGACGGGCCCCGTGAGCTCCACGACGCGTACCGCCGCGACAAGGCCGGGAGGTCCGTCTTCGACCGGGCCGTTCGGGCGGCCCGCCTCATGAAGGAGCACGGGGTCGAGTTCAACATCCTCTGCACGGTCAACGCGGCCAACAGCCGGCGCCCTCTCGACGTCTACCGGTTCTTCCGCGACGAGCTCGGGGCGCGCTACGTCCAGCTCATCCCCATCGTCGAGAGAGAGAACGAGACGGGGAAGCAGGAGGGGGCGCGCCTCACGGAGCGAACGGTCGGGCCGGAAGAGTACGGGCGCTTTCTCATCGACGTCTTCGACGAGTGGGTCCGGCGGGATGTCGGCGAGATATTCGTCACGTTTTTCGACAGCGTCCTCGCCGCTTATGTTTACGGCGAGTCGACGCTGTGCGCCCTGAGGCGCGAGTGCGGTTACGCGTTGGCCCTCGAGCATAACGGCGACCTCTACGCCTGCGACCATTTCGTCGAGCCGCGCCACCTCCTGGGGAACATCCTGGAAACGCCGCTCGCGATCCTGGCCGGATCGGAGAAGCAGCGGGCCTTCGGCCGGGCCAAGGCGGGGGGGCTGCCGCGCGTCTGCCGCGAGTGCCGCTTTCTCTTTGTCTGTCACGGCGAGTGCCCGAAGAACCGCGTCCTCATGTCGGCCGACGGCGAGATGGGGTTGAACTGGCTCTGCGGCGGGCTCAAGGCCATCTTCGCCCATACGGAGCGGCCGATGCGGATGATGGCCGAACTGCTCGGGCGCGGGCTCCCGGCCTCCGGGATCATGGATGTCCTGGCCGGGGAGGAGGGGAGGCGGCGGCCGGCGTCGGGGCCGGTCAGAAAGTCGATTCCCCGAGCCGGTCGAGGAAAACGCGCCGGACGCGCTCGATGAGCTCGCCGACGTTCTCTTTGCTGTAGCCGGCCGTTGAGATCGCGGGCTCTAAGGTCACGTCGACGAGGCCCGGCCGGATCGTCAAGCTCCCTTTGTGGTTGATCGCGGAGGCGCCGCGCTGGACGACGGGCAGGATGTCCAGGCCTGTTTCGACGGCCATGAAGAAACCGCCGCGCTTGAACGGGCCGAGCCTGCCGGTCCGCGTTCGCGTTCCCTCGGGCATGATGCCGAAGGAGACGTCCGGTCGCTGCCGTACCCAGGCCGCGGCCCGGTGCAGGGTTTCGACAGCGCTCGCCGTGTGCTTGCGGTTGATGGGGAACATGCCGAGACGGCTGAGCGTCTTGCCGTAGACCGGCCAGCGGAAGTGACTCTCTTCCTCGATGCCGCGCAGGGCCGGCCGGAAGGCGACCTGGAAGACGAGCGGGTCGAAGAAGTTGACGTGGTTCATCATGGCGATGTACTGACGGCCGGGGACGACGTTCTCGCGGCCGCTTATGCGGACGCGCACGCCGCAGACGATGAGGAGCGCCCGGCACCCGGTCTTGAGCACGGTTTCGAGGGCGCGCCCCCGCAGGACGAACGAGCCGAGGATGATGGAGACGCAAACGGCGAGAAAAACGGGCAGGGCGATGAGCCAGATGAGATAGGAGCGCAGGCGTTCCAAGAGCTCTCTCATGCGCGCACGGTCAGGCCAGGAAGTCGAGCTCGGCCGGCAGGACCTTGAGGCGCAGGGGCGTCCAGCCGATGAGCTCGCCGTCGGCCATCAGCCGGAGCGGCGGTTCGGACTCGACCGAGATCGCGGCGGCCTGGCTCGCTTCGACCTTCGGGTGGGCCAGATGTTTGCCGGAGAAGACGCCGGAAAAGATGGAGACGATCTGGCGGCGGTTGACGCCGTTGAAGAGGATGATATCGGCCCGGCCGTCGGAGGTGTCGGCGGGCGGGGCGATCTTCATCTTGCCGCCCGTGAATTTCGAATTGGAGACGACGAGCGCGCTGTCGGTGACTTCGCGTTTGCGGCCGTCGGCCTCGATGATGATGCGGTTCGACATGCCCCGGACGAGGCGGATAAGGACGGCCAAGCTGTAGCCGGCCGCGCCCATGAACTTGAGGCGCTCGTTGGTGAGCTGGAGGATGTCGGCGATGAGGCCGACGCCGATGATGTTGAGCGAATAGCGCCGGGTGGTCGGCGCGTTGGCGCGGTCCTCGCGGTAGGTGAACTCGACCAGGTCGACCTTGCGGCGGCGCCCGGAGAGGATCGTCTCGAGGGCCCCTTCGGGCGTCGTGATATCGAAGTCGCGGAGAAAGGAGTTGCCGGTCCCGGCCGGGATCTGCCCGATCTCGGGCAGGCGGGCGGGGCGGCCGCGGTCGTAGAGCCCGTTGATGAATTCATAGGGCGTGCCGTCGCCGCCGAGGCAGATGACGCGGTCGCAGCCGTTGTGGGCGATATCGCGGCCGATCTCGATCGTGTGGCCGGGGTAATCGGAGAAGCGGACGTCGAGCCCGGGGAAGGCCTCCCGGAGGCGCGGCTCGAGCCGCTCGAACACCTTTTTGCCCCGCCCGTGGCCGGCGGCCGGATTGACGACAAGCAGCGTGTTCATAGCCTTACCGTTTGGGACTTATAGCACAAGCCCTGCGAAACGCCAACATGAAGGCCAATGCGGCCTGGTGGCTCCGGGCCCGGCTCGCCGGCTGGAACGGCAATTAGCTCTTTTTCGCCAGCGCCTCTTTGATCCGGGCCGCGGTCATGGGCAGCATGACCATTCGCGCCCCGGCCGCATCGTTGATGGCGTTGGCCACGACCGCTCCCATGACCGTGATGGCCGGTTCGCCGCATCCCTGCGGGGCCAAGTCCGGATTGTCGACGAGGACGACCTCGATCTTCGGCAGCCATGACATGCGCGGCAGCTCGTAGGTGTCGTAGTTCTCGTCGAGGACGGCGCCGTTCTTGAAGCGGATCTCTTCAGTCAGGCAGTAGCCGAGCCCCATGGTGATGCAGCCCTCGATCTGCATCCGGCTGCCTTCGGGGTTGACGACCTCGCCCGAGTCCTGGGCGCAAACGACTCGCAGGACGCGGACCGCCCCCGTCTCTCTGTTGACTTCGACCTCGGCCATCGTGGCGAGATAGGTCCCCAGGTAATCCGTGATGGCGATGCCGTAGCCGCGCCCCGAGGGCGCCTTGGCGAACGTCCGGCCGAACGTGTCGGCGGCCGCATGGACGACCTTCTTCATCCGTGCGTCGGTCAGGTTGGCGAGCCGGAACGAGAGCGGGTCCACACCGGCCGCCTCGGCCATGACGTCGATATGGGATTCGGTGGCGAAGATGTTGGTGTTGCTGCCGGGTCCGCGCCAGGCGCCGGTGCCGAAGGGATGGACGCCCTCAGCGCCGCCGAAGCCGCCCCCGTACCCCGTGACGCGCTTGTGGGGGATGTCGTAGACCGGCTGGGAGCTCCGGCTCCCGGCATGATAATTCTTGTAGTCCCAGAGGACGATCTTGTTCCGCGCATCGAGGCCCGAGCGGATGTCGTAAGTCGCGGCCGGTCGGAACGTGTCGTAGAAGAACTCCTCCTTGCGCGACCAGGCGACCTGAACGGGCTTGCCCGTGAGCTTGGCCAAGCGGGCCGCCTCGACGATCTGCGCGCCCGCGTTCTTGCCGCCGAAGCCGCCGCCGACGAAGGGGGTCCGGACGCGGACGTTCGGCACGTCCAGGCCCAGGATCCTGGCGACCTCCTGCTGAGCCCGAAAGGGCGATTGCGTCGAGGCCCAGACTTCGGCTTTGTCTCCGTCGATGCGAACGACGGCGGTGTGCGGCTCGGACGGTGAGTGGGCGATGTATTGGGCGAAATAGGACTTCTCGATGAGCTTCGTCGCGAGCTTGGCGCCCTCGTCGAGGTTCCCCGACTCGATGACGACGTCGGTCTTCGCCGTGACCTCCTTCAGATGGGCGAAGATGTTGCTGTTGTCGAGCCTCGATGAGGAGGGCTCGAATTCGGCTTTGACGAGCGCGAGGGCTTCCGCGGCGACGTCGGGCTTCTCATGGAGGACGGCGATAAGATCGCTGTCGCGGACGACCTTCACGCCGGGGACCTTCTCGGCCGCCGAGGTGTCGGCACTCTTGAGCTTGGCGCCATGCGCGGGGGGTCTGACGATCGCGGCGTAGAGCATGTCCGGGAGGCGGATATCGCCTGAGAACTTGGCTTCGCCGGTGACCTTGGCCCGGGCGTCGGAGCGAAGTGTCGGTCTCCCCGAGACCGTGTGCTTGGCGACGGGCTTGATCGGCGGCTTCTTCTCGAGGCGGACCTCGATCCTTTTCCCGCCGATGAGGGCGGCGTAGGTCACCTTCTTCTCCGGCGACTTGAGGACGTAGACGGCGCCGTCCTTGGTCGCGAGGGCATCTTCCGCCGCTCCGAGCTTGGCCGAGGCCAGGCGGATGAGGACGCCCCGCGCTTCGGCCGCGGCCTGGCGCAGGGCCGGCCCGAAATATTTGATGCTCCGCGACCCGAAGGTGCCGGCATCGTAAGGGCAGACGGCCGTGTCGCCCATGATCATGTCGACGGAGGCCAGCGGTACGTCGAGCTCCTCGGCCAGCATCATTTGGAGCGCCGTCGTCGTGCCCTGGCCCATCTCGATCTTGCCGGAGAAGCCGGTGACACGGCCGTCGGCGCCGACTTTGAGGTAGGCGTTGGGATCGTCCGGATAGCCGCCGTCGGCTCCCCGCAGTCCGCCCATCTGGGCGTCGAGGCCCTCGCCGGCCGCAAAGACGACGACGAGGCCGCCGCCGGCGAGCTTGAGGAACTCGCGGCGCTCGAGGGCCCACTGATCCGCTCGGCCGTCGGGACCAGGCGTCGGGTATTCGTCGTCCTTGATGCGGGGCTTGATCTTAACGGGCTTCATGATCCACCACCTTCATCTTCAGCGCCCCCGAGGCCTGCCGGACGGCGGCGATGACGCGCTTGTGGGTGCCGCAGCGGCAGATGTTGCCTTCGAGGGCGTCAGCGATCTCGGCCTCGGTCGGGTTCGGCTTGCGGAGGAGAAGGGCGTAGGCCTCCATGATCATGCCCGGCGTGCAGTAGCCGCATTGCAGAGCGCCGTTGTCGACGAAGGCCTGCTGGAGGGGGTGCAGGCGGCCGCCTTTCGAGAGCCCCTCGATCGTCAGGACGCTCTTGCCTTCGACCTTGGCGAGAGGGAGCTGGCAGGAGCGTTCGGGCTTGCCGTCGACGAGGACCGTACAGAAGCCGCAGTAGCCCTCGCCGCAGCCGTATTTCGTCCCGGTGTGATCGAGGTCGGTCCGCAGGACCCACAGGAGCATGCGCTCCGGCGAGGTCTCGACGGCGACTTCCTGCCCGTTGAGCTTGAAACGGATCGTCTTGTCCATGCGGCCTCCGTGCGTGTGTCGTGGCCTGGCGGGGCTTGCTGCCCCCGTACCCCAATCTTAGCATAACGGCGGGGGCCGGGCCACCGGTTGAGCCCGGAGGCGGTTTTGCGGTAATGTGGGCCGAAGGGACAAGACACGGACGGAGGGAGCACATGCCTCGAACCTGCGAAAGAGCGTTGATCGGCTTGGCGGCTTGCAGCCTCATGCTGGCCGTCTCATGCAAGGGCCCGGCCGGCCGGGGACCGGAGAGCGAGGCGCCGGAGGCGAAAGCCGGGACCGGAGCGGCCTTCAAGCTCGAGGAAGCCACGATCACCGGACTCCAGGAGATGATGACCTCGGGGAAGGAGTCCTCGGAAAGCCTCGTCAAGCTTTACCTCGGGCGCATCGATAGGATCGACCGCCGCGGGCCGGCGCTCAACGCGATCATCCAGACGAATCCCGACGCGCTGGCCGTCGCCCGCGAGCTCGACCGGGAGCGCAAGGAGAAGGGACCGCGGGGGCCCCTCCACGGCGTCCCCATCGTCATCAAGGACAACATCGATACGGCCGACGGGATGGAGACGACGGCCGGCTCGCTCGCCCTGCTCGGCTCCAAGCCGGCCAAGGACGCGTTCGTCGTCGAGCGTCTCCGCGAGGCCGGCGCCGTCATCCTGGCCAAGACGAACCTCAGCGAGTGGGCGAACTTCCGTTCGACGCGGTCGACGAGCGGCTGGAGCGGACGCGGCGGCCAGACGAAGAACCCCTATGCGCTCGACAGGAACCCGTCGGGGTCGAGCTCGGGGACGGCGACGGCGGTGTCGGCCAACCTCGCCGCCGCGGGAGTCGGCACGGAGACCGACGGTTCGATCGTCTCGCCCGCCTCCTGCTGCGGCCTCGTCGGACTCAAGCCGACCGTGGGGCTCGTCAGCCGCTCGGGGATCGTCCCGATCGCCCATTCGCAGGATACCGCCGGGCCGATGGCCCGGACCGTCGCGGATGCGGCGACGCTCCTCGGCGCGATGACCGGACCCGACGCGAACGACCCGGCGACGCAGACGAGCGGCGTCCGGCTCTTCAAGGATTATCGCGAATTCGCCAAACCCGGCGGCCTTAGCGGGGCCCGCATCGGCGTCCTGAGGGCGCGGTCGTTCAACTTCGCCAAGATGCTCGAACCCATCCTTCAAAACGCCATTGACGCCATGAAAAGGGAAGGGGCGGAGATCGTCGACCCCGTCGAATTCCCGACGCTCGGCCAGACGGACGACGCGGAATACGAAGTCCTTCTCTACGAGTTCAAGGCCGACCTCGAAGCCTATTTCGCCGCGCGGCCGGGCGCGGCCGTGCGGACGCTCGACGACCTCATCGCGTTCGACGAGAAGAACGCCGACCGGGAGATGCCGTACTTCGGCCAGGAGATCGTGGAGCGGGCAGCGAAGAAGGGCCCGCTGACCGACAAGGCCTATCTCGAAGCCGTAGCGAAGTGCCGGGAGCTCATGCGGGAGAAGGGCATCGACGCCGTGCTGGCCGAACACAAGCTCGACGCGCTCATCGTCCTGACGAATGGGCCCGCGCACCTGACCGACCTCGTCAACGGCGATTCGTTCTCGGGGAGCTCGTCTTCGCCGGCCGCGGTCGCCGGCTATCCGACGATCACCCTTCCGGCGGGGTATGTGTTCGGACTCCCCGTGGGCATCTCCTTTATCGGCAAAGCCTGGAGCGAGCCGGAGCTCATCCGCCTGGCCTTTGGGCTTGAACAAGCCCTGGGGATGCGCAAGGTCCCGCGCCTGCTCCCCACGGTCGATCTGCTCCTAACCGGGTTGTCCAAAGGGGTGTTGTCCAAAGGGGTCGGACCACAGCGATAATAACAAAATCAGCAAGTTAGGCCTATTTTTGAGGGTGCTTGAGGGCTTATTTCAATGTTTTTGCCCATGAAAATGAAGCCGGCATGACCAATGAAACTCCATTGCCCTGAATTAGGGGAAACGGGTATAGTGGCGGGAGGACGAAACGGAGGAGTGACATGAAGAGCGGATCGATAGGTGGCTGGACGGGTCTCGTTGTCTTATTCGCAATCGTGGGGATCATGGCCGCATCTCCCGTCCGCCTCGCCGCATGGGATGCGGCATTGGCCCATGACCGGGCGAGCCGGGACGCCTTCGCCGGCGGGCACATGACGAAAACGTCCCCGCCGCCGTTCTCGCTCGTTTACGGGGGCAAGCCTTCGTCCGCCCTTATCGGCAAATGGCGCGTGACCTCAGAGGAAAGGACCGAGGGCGCCAAGCTCGTCCGGACAGTCGTCTATTCCGACCCGTCGACGGGGCTCCGCATCACGGCCGTCTATACGGTCTATCAGGATTTCCCCGCGGCGGAATGGGTCGTGCGCTTCAAGAACACCGGACGGGTCGACACCCCGATCATCGAGAAGGTCAGGGCTTGCGCGATCACGCTCCAGGCCTTCGCGGACTCCGGGTCCGGGCCGGTCATGCTGTATCGGGCCCGGGGCAGCGCCGCCCTGCGGTCCGACTTCGGCCCGATCAACGAGCCGGTCGCGCCCAAGGCCGAGGTCCGCTTCGGGCCGACGGCCGGCCGCTCTTCGGACACGAATGCGCTGCCGTTCTTCAACATCGCGGCCGACGGGCACGGCGTCGTCGCCGCCATCGGCTGGAGCGGGGGCTGGGAGGCCGTCGTCGGGCGCAAGGGGGCTGACCCGCGCTCCCTCGACCTTTCGGCCGGGATGACCGCGACGCGCTTCAAGCTCCGCCCCGGTGAAGAGGTCCGGACGCCGTCCATAGCCCTCCTCTTCTGGAGGGACGCGGACCGGATGTCGGGGCACAATCTCTTTCGCCGCTTCATCCTCGCCCACCACATGCCGCAGACGAACGGCAAGCCCACCCCGCTGCCCATCGCCCACGGCGTGGGCTTCGGCGGCCCGTTCCCGTGCAACGAATACGTCTGTGCCACCGAGAGCTATGCCATCGGCATGATCGAGCGGCTCCACCAGTTCGGGATCGAGCCCGATGCCTGCTGGATCGATGCCGGCTGGTACGAGAACCCGACCGGCCAATGGTGGTCGGGGGTGGGGACCTGGACGGTCAACAAGAAGAACTTCCCGCGCGGCCTCAAGCCGGTGACGGAGGCGGCTAAGAAGCTGGGACAGGGCTTCGTGGTCTGGTTTGAGCCCGAGCGGGCTTACGAGGGGACGTGGCTCGACCGCGAGCATAAGGATTGGCTGACCTCTCTCCCTGGGAACCGCAATCGGCTGCTCGACCTGGGGAACCCGAAGGCGCTGGCTTGGCTCATCGACCACATCTCGAGCTTCATCCGTGACGAGGGCGTGACGATCTACCGTCAGGACTTCAATTTCGACCCTGCGCCCTTTTGGAAGGCCATGGATGCGCCGGACCGCGTCGGCATCGCCGAGATGAAGCATATCGAGGGGCTCTATGCGTTTTGGGACGCGCTCCTCGAGCGCCATCCGGGGCTCCTCATCGACAACTGCGCATCGGGCGGGCGGCGTATCGACCTCGAGACGACGAGCCGCAGCATCCCGCTTTGGCGGACAGACTACCAGTACTACGAGCCGAACGGCTATCAATGCCACACCTACGGGCTCCACTTCTTCCTGCCCGCGAGCGGAACGGGGAACGGCGATCCGCGCAAATACTGGTTCCGCAGCGCGGCCATGGGCGGCGCCGTGGTCATGGGGTGGGAGCTCACGCCGGGCTTCAATCTCCAGGGAGCGCTCGAGGACGTGGCCGAATTCCGGAGCCTGCGGGATTATTTCTACGGGGATTACTATCCGCTTACGGAATACGGGACCGGGGATGACGCCTGGGCGGCCTTCCAGTGGGACCGGCCGGAGGTTGGGGACGGGATCGTCCTGGCCTTCCGCCGCCCGCAGGCGCCGCAGCCGTCGATCACGGCCAAGCTGGGCGGATTGGACGCGGGCGCGGACTACGAGGTGAGCTTCGAGGATTACGGCGTCACGGTCATCCGGAGCGGCCGCGAGCTGGCCGGGGGCCTGACGCTCAAGATCCCCGAAGCGCCGGCCTCGCTTCTCGTGAAATATCGGCGGGTGCGATGATCGAGCTTAGCCACGTTTCCAAGAGCTATAACCGCGGCAAGGTCAAGGCCGTCGACGACCTGACCCTGACCGTCAAGCCGGGCGAGATCTTCGGCTTCCTCGGGCCGAACGGCGCCGGAAAGACGACGACGATCAAGCTCGTCGTCGGGCTGCTGCGGCCCGACTCGGGGCGGATCGCGGTCGAGGGGCACGATGTGGCCGAGGAGCCGCTCAAGGCCAAGCAGGTGACGACCTATGTCCCTGATTTTCCGGCCATCTACGAGCGGCTGACCGGCCTCGAATACCTCAACTTCATCGGCGACGTCTACGGCGTCCCGAAGGCGGACCGGCTCGAGCGCATCAACAAGTGGCTCGAGATCTTCGAGCTCGCCCCGGTCGTGACGAACCCCATCCAGAGCTACTCGCACGGCATGAAACAGAAGATCGTGCTGACGGCGGCGCTCCTGCCGGGGCCCCGGGTCATGGTGCTCGACGAGCCGCTCGTCGGGCTCGATCCGCGGGCGGCCCATCAGCTCAAGGAGATGTTCCGCGAGCACTGCGACGCCGGCAAGACGCTCTTTTTTTCGACGCACATCATGGAAGTCGCCGAGAAGCTGTGCGACCGGATCGGCATCATCCACAAGGGCCGGCTGGTGGCGTGCGGCACGATGGAGGAGCTCAAAGCCATCGACCGGACGGAAGCCGGACAGTCCCTCGAAGAGATCTTCCTGGAGCTGACGGACAAATGACGCTCCTGACCGTCATCCGGGCCGGGCTCAGGTCGAACTTCGGGCTGGCCGTCCTCAAGTACCGGCTGTTCAAGGAGAAGAAGGACCGCTGGCTGGTGCCGATCATCGGGGTGGCCGCGGTCAGCGTCGTGCCGATGCTCTACGGCGTCGTGCTGGCCATCCAGAACATCTACGGCGTCCTCAAGCCGATGGGGCAGGAGCGGGCGCTGCTGTCGCTGGGCTTCCTGGCCGCGCAATTCCTCATCCTGCTCTTCGGGATGTACTACGTCGTCGCGGCGTTCTATTTTTCGAGGGACCTCGAGCTCCTCATCCCCCTGCCGCTCCGGCCGGGTGAGGTCATGGCCAGCAAGTTCGCCGTCATCGCCATCAACGAGTATCTGACGATCGCCGCCGTGGTCCTTCCGATCGTACTCACGTTCGGAGTGCTGGCGAAGGGTGGCGCGGGCTACTGGGTGAACGCGGCGCTGGTGTATGCGGCGCTGCCGGTCATCCCGCTGGCCGTCGTGTCGCTTCTCGTCGTGGCCATGATGCGGTTCATCAACGTCAGCCGGAAAAAGGACGCCCTCATCCTCGTCGGGAGCATCCTGCTTCTCGTCCTGGCGTTCGGGCTGCAGATCGTCATGGGGCGGTCGGCGGGGAGCGGGGGGCCGGACACGAGCGCCGCGGCCATCGCCGCGTTCTTCACGTCGCCCAACAGTCTTCTCAACCGGGTCGGGGCGTTCTTCCCGCCGGCGATCTGGGCGACGAGGGCCGTGGCCGGAGGATTTACGGGCGAGGGGCTGGCGAACCTGGCGCTGCTGTGGGGCGTGTCGATCCTGCTTTTCGCGGCCATGGTCGTCCTGGCCGAGAAGCTCTTCTACCGGGGCCTCGTGGGCCTCGGCGAGACGACGGGAAAGAAGCGGCGGCTGACGCGGGACGAGATGTCGCGGCGCGTGTCGTCGGGACGGCGGGCCAAGGCGGCGGTCTTCTGGCGCGAGTGGAAGATCATGAACCGGACACCGATCTTCCTGTTGAACGGGACGCTCGTCGCCGTCCTTCTGCCGGCGATCTTCGTGATCATGGCCGTGACGAACCCGGGGAGCGGGGGAACGGGCGAGGGCGACGCCACGGCCCTCCTGAAGGCGATGGCCTCGGCTAACCCGGTCGTGGTCATCCTCGCGGCGGCGCTGTTCATGACCGTTTGCGGCAGCATCAACGGGACGGCGTCGTCGACGTTCTCGCGTGAGGGCGGGCAATTCTGGATCTCGCAGGTCATCCCGGTCGCGCCTCGGGAGCAGGCGGCCGCCAAGTTCCTGCACTCCTATCTCGTGGCCGTGCTGGGCGTCGTCACGGCGGGGATCGTCGGGGCGGTCATGCTCCATATCGGAGCGGGGCATCTCGCCGTGGCGGCGGGGCTCGCGCTCGTGGCGGGCGTGCTGTTCACGGCCGTGGGCATGGCCATCGACCTGGCCAGGCCGCTCCTCGACTGGGCCAACCCGCAGAAGGCCATCAAGCAGAACCTCAACGTGCTTCTGGCCATGCTGGCCGACATTGGCGTTCTGACGGTCGTGTACTTCGGGGTCAAGGCGTTAATAAAAGCGAAGCTCGGGACGAACGCCGTGCTGGGGATCGTGTTCGCGGCGCTCGTGGTGCTATCCGCGGCGAGCTACGCGGCCCTGCTTAAGCTCGCCGACAAGCGCTATCCCGCGATTGAATAATGGGGTCGGACCACAGCAATAAGAATAAAATCAATAATATAGGGTAATCTTATCGGACAAATTAGGCCTTAAAACGGTGTTTTTGCCCCGAAAATGAAAGATTACCTTGGGGACTCGGCCCTTATCATAAACCGCTTTTTTTAAGCCTAAAAAGGATCGAATAAGGCCAATAAGGCCGCCAAAATAGAGTCTATATTGTTGATTCAATTAGAATAGCTGTGGTCCGACCCCCAAACCACCTGATCTATGCGGCTGACCCCGTCGGCCGGTCCGTATGAAGGTGGATAGGTCTCTCCATCCGTTTGCGGACCTTGAGGTTGAGGACTTCGACCGCCATCGAGAACGCCATGGCGAAATAGATGTAGCCCTTAGGGATGACCAATCCGAATCCCTCGCCGAAGAGCGTGAACCCGACGAGCAGCAGGAAGCTCAGGGCCAGCATCTTGATGGTCGGATGACCGTCGACGAACCCGCCGATGGCCTTGGCCGAGAACATCATCACTCCGACGGCGATGACGATGGCCGTGATCATGATGGTCAGGTGATTGGCCAGGCCGATGGCCGTGATGACCGAATCGAGCGAGAAGACGAGGTCGAGAATGGCGATCTGGACAAGGACCCCGGCCATCTTATTCACGGCCTTGGCCTTCACGTGAGCTTCCTCGCCCATGAGGCTGTGGTGGATCTCGCGGGTGCTCTTGGCCAGGAGGAAAAGCCCGCCGCCGATGAGGATGAGGTCCCGGCCGGTGAATTCGCGGGAGAAGACCGCGAAGAGGGGGTTCCGCAGCGTCATAACCCAGGTCAGGGAGAGGAGCAGGAGGATGCGGCTGGCCATGGCCAGGGCCAGGCCGAGGACGCGGGCCCGATTGCGCTGGTCGTGGGGGAGTCGCCCGACGAGGACCGAGATGAAGATGATGTTGTCAATGCCGAGGACGATCTCGAGCGCGGTCAGCGTCCCGAGTGCGACCCACGATTGGAAATGCGTTACCCACTCCATTGCCGCCTCCTAATTCGGGGACACAATACCATTTTCCGATTTCGGCCGATAACGGTCTTCAGGCATGAGAATTATCAGGTTTTTAAGATAAAACGCAAGGCTGCGCCCAAGGAGGGGGGCTTGCTCCCGGGACGGCGGATAAGGGCCAGGATGCCTGCTTCCGCTCCGTTAATTCGGAAATTGGTATTGTGTCCCCGATTTTCAGGTGAAGATGATCTGGCCGCCGGCGGAGATCTCGTAGAACTTCCCGACGTTGATGATCGAGTCGACCTGGGGGGCGAAATCCTCTTTCTTCAGCTTGAACATGTCCACGGTGGCCTTGCAGGCGTAAAGCTTGCACCCGGCGTCGTAGACCATCTCGATGAACTCCGGCACCGGCGGGATGTCGATCTTGTCCATCGTCTTCAGCATCATCGAGGTGGCGAAGGCCGAGAAGCCAGGCAGGATGCCCAGGAGCGACGGCATATGCATGCCCGGGTTCCCGACCGTGGCGATCTTGATCTTGCCCATGCGCTTCTTGGTGATGGCGTCGAGGCCGAAGAAGGTGAAGAACAGGTTCGCCTCGATGCCGTCCATCCGGGCGCCGTTGGCCATGATCAGGCCGGGGAAGACGCCGTCCAGGCCGCCCCTCGAAACGACGATCGAGACCTTCTTGATCTTGTCTTCCATCGCATGCTCCCTAAACGCAGCCTTCCGGCTTCTTCATGCCGGCGATCTTGGCCGCCTTCTTCGCCGGTCCGCCCGGGAAGAGGGCGTAGAGCTCCTTGGTGCTAGTGACCCCGCTCTTGTTGAGCTTGCGGATGCTCGGCACCTGGCCGTTCTCCTTGAACTCTTTCTGCATATACTCGATGATCTTCCAGTGGGCCGGGGTGAGCTCGGCGATGCCCTCTTCCTTGGCGACGGCCGCGGCGACCTCGCGCGTCCACTGCGAGAAATCGGCCAAAAAGCCTTCCTCGTCGACGGCGACGGTGGCCGGCCCATACTGTCTCTGTGGCATTGGCGGTCCCTCCTTCTCTCGTTTTCTATATTAGTCTTTGGCGTCTTGGTTTTCTATTTCGTCGAACCAGGCATGGCGCCCACGCCGGCCGGCCGCTTCTTGCCGGCCATCTTCATGCGGGCCGGGACGAACGGGATCGGCCGCCCCGGCAGGAGGATGTGCCAGTAGATCCACCGGAACGCGAGCTTGCCCCAGTGATTGATGCGGCTCGGCTTGAGCAGCGACATCGGGCCGAAGACGGGGAAGGGGAAGCGACCGGGGAGCGGCTCGACGAGGTAGTTGAAATCGATCAGGATGGCCCTGCCCCGGCCCGACTCGACGAAGCAGTTCGAGTGGCCGTCGAAAGCCGGTTCGAGCGGCCGGCCCTCGATCGCCCGGACGACGTTATTGGCCAGGATCTCGGCCTGGAAATGGGCCACCGACCCGGCCTTGGACGTGGGCACGTCGGTCGCGTCGCCGATGGCGAAGACGTTCTCATATTTCTTCGATCGCAGGGTGTTCGGGTCCGTGGGAAGGAAGCGGAACTCATCGCCCATCCCCGAGCGCTCGATCATCTCCGAGCCCATGTTCGTCGGGACGGTGACGAGGAGGTCGTAGGGGATCTCGCGGCCGTCGTATCCGATGATCTTTCGGGCGGCCGCGTCGATGCGCTCGGCGTTGAAATCGGTCACCATCTGGACGCGCTTCTCGTCGAGGAGCGCCCCCAGCGCCTTCGAGGCGACGGGCTTGGTGAAGGCCCCGTCGAGGGGCGTGACGTAGATGAGCTCGATGTTCTCGCGCCGGTGATGCCGCCGCAGGCACCAGTCGCAGAAGAACGCGAACTCGAGCGGGGCGACCGGGCACTTGATGGGCGTCTCGTTGACGTGGACGACGAGACGGCCGCCGGGAAAGGCTTTGAGCTTCGCGGCCAGGGCCTCGGCGCCGTCGGGCGTGTAGAAGTCGAAGATCGTGTCGCGCCAGCCGTCGAGCATGCCCGGCGTCTCGGACGGCTCGATCTCGGCTCCCGTGGCGACGATGAGGTAATCATAGGCAAGGGCGCTCCCGTCCTGGAAAACGACCTCGTTCGCGGCCGGGTTGATCCGGTCCACTTCGGCCACGATGAACTCGACGCCGCGCGGCAGGAACCTCGAGCGGGGCTTGACGATGTCCTTCTTGGTGTAGAAGCCGAAGGGGATGAACAGAAAGCCCGGCTGGTAATAGTGCTCGTTGTCGCGGTCAACGACGGTGATGGCCCAGTCAGCGCGGGCGAGGCGTTTGCGGAGGAGATTGGCCATGATCGTGCCGCCCGTGCCGGCCCCGAGGATGATGAGTCTTTTCATGGGTTTGGCTCTCTTCAGGGTTATGGGAACAGCAATATTACCACTAACATCGCCTTCCTTCAAATGTGGGCGCGGACGACAGGTTCGCGAACCTTTCGGCGGTTGGACGCGTCTGATCAAATACTATAAAATTAGTAGGAAAGGAGAGGGACGATGATGCCCATCGGGCCTTTGATGGAGGAGCACCGGCTGATCGAGAAGCTGATGCCTCACCTGCGGCGGGCCGCCGAGGCCGGTCGGCGGGACGGGCGGATCGACCCCCGGTTCGTCGACCTGGCGCTCGATTTCATCAGGACCTATGCCGACCGCTGCCATCACGGGAAGGAGGAGGACATTCTCTTCAAGGTGCTCGAAAGCAAGCCTCTGACGGCGGCGCACCGGGCGACCATGGACGAGCTCGTCGAGGAGCACAAGCGCGGACGGCAATGGGTCCGCGAGCTCGCCGAGGCATCGGAGGCCCACAAGAGCGGCGACGGGGGCGCGCTGGCGGTCATCCTCGAAAGGCTGGAGTTCCTGGCCACTTTCTATCCGGCCCACATCCGGAAGGAGGATGAGGTTTTCTTCCTGCCGGCTATGGGCTATCTCAGCGATCGGGAGAAGGCGGCGATGATCGAAGCGGAACATGAGTTTGACCGCAATTTCATCCACGCCCTCTACCGCGAGAAGATCGAGTCCATTGGGGTCGGACCACAGCAATCAAAGCCATATCAACCAGTTAACACCTAATACTGGGTCGCTCAAGGCCTTAAATCGACGTTATTGCCCCCAAAAACGTGGACCGGATTTCCTCTCGTCCGCCGAAGAACCATCGTATCGCTCGCAATTCCCCCTCGCACGATCTCGGCGACGCCGATCCTATTCCCCATATCCGCCCTGAAGTCCCGAAGGTAACTTTCGCTGCCGACGGCGACGCTCTCGGTCCAGATTGGGTCGCGCTCCAATCGTGCCTTCCGGATCGCCGCGTCGATCCACTCCGACCGTCGGGTGCAGAGGGCTTGCGCGTCCGCGACGCCGAGGAGATCGATCAGCCTGCCGCTGTCGACGAGCAACCCCCTGCGGCGCTCGTGAGGGGCGGAGACTTCACGAGCGAGCTCATAATACCCGCAAAAAGGCCATTCTCGAGGGTGCCCGACGGCGCCGGCCCTGACCATGTTCATGTCGATATAGGTGAGGCATCTCGCAAGCTGGGGCCCGTCCTCGATGGCCGTGGCATGGTAGCGGTCTTCCCAGAAGGCGCCGCCCCTATTTTTCCTCGCGTTGTATTCTTGGGCGACCCTGGATTCGATGAGCTGGAGGGCCCTCGGCAGCGCATCCGGCCGGCGGCCGCGGGCGCCGAGGATCATCCCCAGCAGATGGATGTGGTTCGACGTGATCATGAAATTCAGAATGATCAGGCCGTAGCGGACCTTCGCCTGGAGCGCCCAGTAGAGCCAGCGGCGCTTGTCCTTGCGGAATTTGAGGAGGAATTCCCTCTTGTGACACCGATGCGTAATGTGCCAGATGTGGCCGGGCAGGAAGTTCCGGTTGGCGCGTGGCATCGATAACCTGTCTCTGTAATTCCGACTCCAATGAAGATAGACGATCGAATGCGGCGCGCTGTCTCACAAAGCGAAGGGGGAAAACGGACGGCGGGGGGGCGTTTGCGCGTTACCATCGAATTGATGATATCGAATTCGGGCCCCAAAAGACGGTTTTAGGGCAAGATACGCGCGAAGTTGAGACGTAACTTGTTCATAATAATTCTGTGGCTGTGGTCCGACCCCAATGGACCAACCAATGGACCAATGGACCCCAATGGAGCCGTTCATGTATTATAAGCCGAGGCGAGGTGAAGGATGGCCGAGAAGATAGTGAAAACGGCGAAAACGGCTAGAGCGGCGAAAACGCCCACGGATAAGGCGCGCTGGGGGTTGAACATCAAGAGTCGGAAGCAGCGTTGTTGGGGGGAGCTCGACGATCCGCTGATGGCCGAGTACCACGACCGAGAATGGGGGACCCCGCTTCACGATGATCGCAAGATCTTCGAGTTCCTCGTCCTCGAGGGCATGCAGGCGGGCCTGAGCTGGACCCTGGTTCTCAGGAAACGCGAGAACTTCAGGCGCGCGTTCCGCGGCTTTGATCCGGCGAAGGTCGCTCGCTTCACCGATCGCGACGTCAAGCGCCTGCTCAACGACGCCGGGATCATCCGCAACCGGCTCAAGATCCTCGGCGCGATCAACAACGCCAAGCGCTTTCTCGAGATCCAGAATGAGTTCGGCACGTTCGACCGCTACATTTGGGGATTCGTCGGCGGGAAGCCGTTGCTGTCGGGCCTGCGGTCGTTCGCCCACATGCCCGCCAAGACGCCGCTTTCCGACGCCATCAGCAAGGATCTCAAGGCGCGCGGCTTCAAGTTCGTCGGATCGACGGTCGTCTACTCGCACATGCAGGCGACCGGGATGGTCAACGATCACTTGGTCATGTGCTTCCGTTATCCCAAAACGAAACAAACGAAATAGGGAATAGGCACGGATCGGATCGCGGGCTCAGCGCGGGTTTCCGGGAATTGAATCGGAAATTGGCATTGTGTCCCCGATTTTCTCTATAATTCCCCGCAACGGACATGCCCTGGCTTCGCCGACCGTTTGGCCTCATCAAGGACGAGTACGTTCAGGCCTATCGCGGTCTGCCGGCGCGGGCCTGGCTCCTTTTCGCCGTAAACCTGATCAACGCGTCCGGGGGGATGGTCCTCTTTTTCCTGTCGCTCTACCTGACGCGCGAGCTCGGGCTCTCGACCGCGCGGGCGGGCTTGGTCCTCAGCGTCTACGGCGCCGGCTCGCTCGCGGGGGCCCTCGCCGGAGGCTGGCTCTCGGACCGCGTCGGCTCGATCCGCGCCCAGAAAGCGAGCTTGGCCGTGTGCGGGGTGCTGCTCATCGCCCTGGGCCAGGTCCGGACGATGGCGGGGATCCTGCCGCTGCTCTTTTGCCTGGCGCTTGCCGCCGGGACGCTCTATCCGGCCAACACGACGTCGATGGCGAAGATCTGTCCGGCCGGGCTCCAGATCAAGGGATTCGCCCTCAACCGGCTGGCCAACAACCTCGGGGCGACCATAGGCCCGGCGATCGGCGGCGTGCTGGCGATGCGGGACTATCGGCTGCTATTCTGGGCCGACGGCCTGACGTCGCTCGCGGCTGCGGCGGTTTTCGCGGCGCTGTGGAAGGGCGCGAGGGTGAGCAGGGAGATCGAGAGCGGCGCGAGGGATCGCAACGCGGGGGAGGGGAGCGGCGGCAGCGCGGCGTGTGATGGGAGTGGCGGCGACGCGGTGGCCCGTCCGAAGGCTCTCTCGCCCTGGCGCGATGGGCCGTTCCTGCTGATGATGGCGATCTTCCTCGTTTGGTGCCTGATCTTCGTCCAGCTCCTGACGACGTTCCCTCTCTACATGCGCAACGTCTACGGCATGGCCGAGAACCGCATCGGCCAGCTCTTTGCGGTGAACACGATCATTATCGTCGCCCTGGAGATGATCCTGATGGAAAGGATCCGGAAATACCCGCGGGACCGGATGATCAACATTTCGTTCCTTCTGCTCGGCCTCGGGCTCGGCTTGATGCCGCTTGGGCGCGGGTTCGCTTACGGGGCCCTGACGGTCGCGATCTGGACCGTCGGAGAGATGCTGAGCATGCCGCTCGTGACCGCCCTCATCGCCGAGCGTGCCGACGACTCGAACCGCGGCCGCTACATGGGCGTGTTCAGCTTCGTCTTCTCGCTCGCGTTCATCATCGCCCCGGCCGGAGGGACCGCGATCTACGACCGCTTTGGCCCCGACGCTGTCTGGTATGTGTGCGCCGCCCTCAGCGTCCTTATCGCCGTCGCCTTTTCTGCCCTTCGGCCTTCATTGGGGTCGGACCACAGCAAATAGAACAAGTTCAATAACTTAGGTCCAGTTTCAGGCCTCCTCAAACCCTTACAAACGGGTTTTTGGCCCCGAAAACGTGAAAGAACTCCTGACCCTGCCCGGGGAGGCGAAGCAGCCTGCCCATATCAACTCCTGCCCCTCACGGATAAAACGCCCCTGGCGCTTTCCCGGGCCTGTTTCCGGGCCTGCACATCTCCCGATAGAGCTTTCCGGCGCGGCGTTGACACCCTGCTCAACAGGCATCGCTCAGTGCACCGTGATCAAATCGCTTAGGCTCCTGAAGTCCCCATGGATGTTTTTCTCGTTTTCCCCCCAAAAAAGGCGGGTTATAAGCCAAAATCAGGCCACAAATCGGGGATAAATACTTGATATTATTCGAGAAGCTGTGGTCCGACCCCATTAAATATCCGACCCCATTAAATATTCCAACGGTACGAGACCTTGAGCAGGAAGATATTGTCGCCGGGGGCCGAGAGGAGGTCCCCCAGGTCCCGGCCCAGCCGCAGCTCGCCGGGGTTGGCGTAATCCGCCCTGTTCTGGGTCCAGACGAAGTAGAGAAGCGAACCCGGCCTGTATTCCCATCTCAAGACCACGGTCCCGCGCAACGATTTATAGTTGAAATCGGGGTTCCCGAACGTGAACGGCAAGGCCGCGCCCGCCGCGCCGTCCGGGTCGACCGTATAAAGCCCGCTCGCCCCGTCGTAGCCGATCGTCGAGCCGTTCCCGCCGCCGCCCTCCGCCCCATACACGTTGTAGGAGTACGTCTTCGGCGTCGCCAGCTCCTTGAACGCGTCATAGTGACCCACCGCGACGAACGGCTGCAGATAGGCCTGGAGAGTCAGCTTCGGCGTGAACGTCCAGTCGACCCGGATCTCGCTCCCGAGGACCTTCTGATCGATCCTCCCGAAAACGTACCGGCTCCCGAACGTCGACGTCATCAGCGCATCGTCGACCCGCCTGACCCACTGGACGTCGTTCCGCTCGAAGCCGAACGTCGGTCCGATCGATACGCTGACGTTCGTCCCCGGCTTCCACCGCGCCGAGAGCTGCATGCTCCACTCCTCCGACGCCCGCGGCCTCTGGTATGTCATCCCTTCGAACTCGAACACGACCGGCTTGCGGCTGTCCGTCTCCACGCTCAAGTCGAACTGGTACCCCGACGGCGTCAGGGCCAGCGGCCCTCCGCGCGTCTGGGTCTTGCTCAGCGTGTCCGGGTTGTAGGCGAACATCGTGTTGAACATCCAGAAGTTCCTGAGCTGGCCCTGGAACTGGAAGAGCCCCCCGTCCCAGGTCTTGTTGCCGCCGAAGTCGTAGTTCCGGAACCAGCCGCCGACGGCGAGCGCGGAGCGGAAGACCTTGCCCGGCTTCGTCCACTGGTAGCCGGGGAGGAACGACATATTGATGACGTCCGACCCGCCGTACTGAAAGCCGGTATCGTTCGGGTCGAACCCAGGCGAGATGGCGCCCAAGCTGGCCAGAACGAGGAGATTTCCGTTCTGCTTGGCCAGATTGAGCCGCCCCGCCCAGCCGCTGAGGCTCGTCGCCGTCGGGTCGACGCCCAGGTATCCCGCGTCCGGGCGCTGGAAATAATGCATCGACGAGTTCTGGAGCCGCAGGATGTCCTCGACGCTTCCCTCGACCCGCGTGGCCCCCGCCCAGCCGCCGATGACCCAGTCCTTCTTCTTGTCGAGGGAGGTCCAACCGTCGACGGCCAGAGAGAACGCGTTCTTGTTGAGGATCCCGGCCAGGGTCTCGCTCTTGAGCTCGCGCACGACTCCGGTGGCCATCAGCCCGATCCCGCTTTTCCCCTCGTCGATGTCCTTCTGGACGCGGACCGTCCCGTAGTAGGACAGCGGCTCGACCTCCTGCGACAGACGTGTCCCGAGCTGGTCGATCCGGGCGAACTCGCGCCCGGTCAGCGCGCTGAGCCATCCGACGTTCCAGCTGCCGCCGAGCTTACCGGTGAGCTTGGCCGCGCCCAGGATCGTCGTCCGGTTGGGCGTCCGCGCGAACCCGTCCCCGGTGACGTAGCCCTGCGGCTCGCGGCCGATGCGCCGGCTGTAGAAGAAGGTCGGCTGCGGCCAGTTGATGTTGGCGTTGAGGAAGACGCCGCCGCGCCCGAAATTGTTGAACAGGGACGCGCCCTCGATGAAGAAAGGCCGCTTCTCCTCGTAGTAGGTCTCGTAGGCCGACAGATTGAGAACGGCCGGATCGACCTCGACCTGCCCGAAGTCCGGGTTGACGGTCGCGTCCAGGGTCAGGTTGCTCTTCAGGCCGACCTTGAGATCGAACCCGACGTTTCCAACCGCCCGATGGCCCGTCTCGAAAGGATTGCCGCTCTCCGAGGGGCGGAACTGGGCCTGGCTGACGGCGTAGGGCATGAACTCGACGCGCCCGCCGGGCTTGATGCCGTTCAATCCCTCGAGCCGGGCGAACCTTGACACGAACGCCGAATCGCTCTTCGGGGTCCAGTTGAACGTCGATTGCTCGTTCTTGCGCCGGAGCATGCGGCGGAAATTGATACCCCAGACGTAATCGTCTTTCTTGGGGAAGCGGATCTGGTTGAAGGGGATGCGGATCTCGACCGTCCAGCCCTCGCTCGTGACGGTGGCCTTGTTCTCCCATATGCCGTCCCACGAATCGTCGTCGTTGACGTCGTTCGAGAGGGCGGCGTCGGTGATGCAGCCGGCGGGGTTGGTATAGAAGGCGTAGCCGGAGCGCTTGTCGAAATAGGGATCGACCGCGACCATGAACCAATCGGAATCGGTCTGGCTGTCGCGGCGCCCGAGGCGCTTGAGGATCTTCGAAGGGTCGGAGTCGTGGCAGAACGCGGCGACGTAGAGGGCGTGCTCGTCGTAGGCGACCCAGACCTCGGTCGGCTCGCTCGCGGGGGTTCCGTCCTGGGGGTCGTTCTGGGTGAAGCCGGCCGCGACGGGGGCGGTCTTCCAGACCGACTCGTCGAGGCGGCCGTCGAGTACGATGGGCTCGCTGGCGCGGACGGCCTTGACGATCTTTTCGTCGGGAGCGGGGAGCGCGGGTCGGGTGGAGACGTGAGAGGAGGGGCGGGCCGACATGCGTGAGGATGAAGATGGGGAATCGGCGGGGGTAGAGGCCGCGAAGAGGGGCGTGGTGGCGGCCAGGGCAAAAGCCAGGCCTATGGCGATCGAAGCTGTCTTTTTCATGAGTGACTCCTGATCGGCGACCGGTCGAATATCGTCTTCTGAAGGCCCGCGGGCCGGGTATTCTCGAGAGAACCGAATACACATATAAATACGAACCGGTGGGCCATAATGTTGCTCCCCGCGAGAAAGAACGCGGGAGGGTTTGACCCCATCTTCCCCTTGGGCTAAGATACAGAGCGGAAATGGATACACGGTTCGGAAAATTCGTTAAGGAATACCCCGGGCGCCTGGCCATGCCCCTCTGCGTCTACTCCGGGCTCGAGATCACGGGCGAATCGATCGAGGATATGGTCAGCGTGCCGGGCACGCAGTTCAAGGCCGTCATGGCCCTCCAGGACCGTTATCGGATGCCCGTCCTGATCACGGCCATCGACACGACCGCGGAAGCGGAGGCCTACGGCTGCGAGATCAAGTTCTCGGCGCGCGAGGCCCCGTCGATCGTCGGGCGTCTCGTCACCAGCGCCGCCGACGTCGGCAGCCTCGCCGATCCCGTGCCCGGCGATGCCCGGACCCGCGTCCCCGTCGAAACGGCCTGGCGGCTGACCGCCGAAGTCGGCGAGGGCGTGCCTGTCCTCGGCGCGATGCTCGGGCCGTTCGCGCTTGCGGCGCGGCTCTTCGGCAAGAAGGAGGCCATCGCCGCCACGTCCTCTGAGCCCGACACGATCGAAGCCCTGCTCGACATCGTGACGGGCTTTCTCTGCCGCTACGCGCTCGAGTTCCGGGAAACTGGCGCCTGGGGCATCCTGGTGGCCGAGGGGGCGGCCGGAAAGCTCCCGCCCGAGGGCTTGGCGCGCTTTTCTACGCCTTTCGTCAAGCGCATCATCAAGGCCGTCGAAACCCCGGAATTCGGCGTCGTCCTCCACAACTGCCGCGCCGGGATCGGCCACCTCGACGCGATCTTGGAGTCCAGCGCCGGGATGCATCATTTTGGCGAGGGGATGGACATCGTGGCGGCGCTCGGAAGGGTCAGCCCCGAGATCGTGTTGAGCGGGAATCTCGACGCGGCCGCGATCTTTCAAAAAGGGACGGCCCAGGCCGCGGGCGATGCGACCAAGGTGCTCCTTGAGGCGACGAGGCCCTACAAGAACTTCATCGTCTCGACGGGATGCGACATCCCGCCCGGCTCTCCGCTGGCCAATTTGAACGCGCTCTTCCGCGCCGTCGCCGATTTTAATAAGTAATGGGGTCGGACCTCAGCTTCTCGAATCTAACAACCAAAACCCCGTTTTAGGCCCGTCAAAACACCCGAATAAGGTCGTTTGGCCGCCGGAATGAGGCTCTAAGTTATTGTTTTTTATGGGAGAAACTGTGGTCCGACCCCAATGTTACAACTGTCCGCCCATGCTACTTCTTGGCCTCAAAGAGCGTCCAAGGATAGGCCTTCAAGTCCTTCAGATACGGCTTCTGCCAGGCGAATCCGGGGTGCTTGGCCAGGAAATCCGCCGCCACAAAATCGCGTCCGCAGGGATGGCCCATGTGGGCCCACATCTTCATCTCTTTAACCAGTGCGCTGGATGTCACCTTGCCCTGGACCGATCCGGCCGGCGAGAACGGCGCCCAGCTGAACTCGGGCGTGCCCTTGGGATCTTCGTCGACATGGCCGCAGAGGGTATTGCTATTGTATCCCGCCTTTCCGGTGGCCAGGTCGACGTGGTCGGCCTCGAAGAGCTTTCCGTCCTCGACGTCGATGTAGCCCTTGTATTCCTCCATCAGCTGTTCCCAGCGCGCCTTCCTCACGAGGACGGACTGTCCCGTATCGGCGGGATTGAACGTCGTCTCCTCCGCGATGACCTTCTCGTCACCGGGGAAGTTCGATCCGACAAAATAGCCGTCCATCGTCCGCCACAGCCTCTGGTTCTTGAGCCCCAGCTCGAACTTGGCGATCTCGCCGGTCTTCGTGTCGCCGACGAGCCAATCGTTGGCGTAGGCCCCGTTGTTGTCGGCGCTCATGATCCGGACGAAGTCGTCGATCGACTCCGCGTATTGGGCGGCCTTCCTGGCCCGCGCGAATTCGGGCGTGCCCTCCTCGCGGAAGCCCTTGAAAGTGCCCATGGTCGTCTCGGTGTAGACGAGGCCCGCGCTATTGATGACGAAGTCGTCGCCGCTATGGATGGCTCCCGGGAAAGTGTCCATCAGGATCCGCTGCCCCGTCGCCGGCACGATGTCGGCGATGACGTTCCAGCGCGATCCGATGATGTAGTCGACCCAGTTGTTGTGCCCGATGACAATGCCGCCGCCCTCCGTCCAGCTCCCCGTGGCGATGAACGCGCTGCAGTATCCCGGGGCCTTGTTGTCCCCGGCGCCCTTCTTGGCCATCTCATCGAGGTAGGGGACATAGTACCAGGCGAGCTCGATCCAGCCGTTCAGGACCGAAAGGTCGACGCGGTCGTATTTCGTTCGTGGGAGCCGGGCCTTAAGGCCTTCGACGATGCCATCGATCTCCTGCTGGTATTCCGCTTCGAGCTTGGGCCAGAACATACGCTCGGCCGAGGACCTAAAGAAAGCCCAGTCGCGCTTTGTCGATCCCTCGAGGAAGTGACGGAGGGCCTTTAAGAGATCGTCGATCTCTGTCGCCAGCAGCCAGCCGTGTTGAAAACCTATCTCGGGCGGAGTCCCTTCGAGATGGACGTTAATCCAGCCGTTCGCTTCAACGCGCGATGCCTTGGCCAGTTCGGCGGGAGCCGTGGGCGGGGCGGAAGTCCTTTTGTTACAGGCGGGGGAGAGGAACGTCGTGGCGATCACGCAGACGAGAACGAGCGCCGGAACGATCGGCATGTGAAGCCGAAAACCCTTGTCTTTGAATTGGTGACCATGCTTTTTCATGACGCCTCCTTCAGGCCTGAGGGTGTTCTTCGGCACTTTTCATGTTACCGACTTCCGGGCGGGCGCCCCGGTCACTGTTTGTGCCGTCGCTGGGAACTCAGCTCGACGGTCTTGCGGATCGCGTCCTCCAGGGGTGTCCGGCGCACCCAGCCCGCTCGGAACTCATCGGCGTCGGAAATAAAGACAGGGTCTTCAACCCCCGGAGCCAAGTCCAAGTATTCCGCGTCGATCGCGCGGCCCGCGATCTTGCCGAACAGCTCGGCGATGGTCTCGTTCGGGCTCCCCGCGGAAACGATATTGAAGCGTCCGCTCTTGGCACGGACGGCGGCCTCCACGAGCAGATCGACGGCTTCGTCGATATAAAGGACATAGGTCAGGTGGCCCTTATTGATCCGGATCTTCTGGCCCTGGAACATGCTCGATATCAACCGGCTCGCCAGCTGGGAGGGATGGCTGCCGGCCGCCATGACGGAACACAATCTCAGATGTCCGACCGAGACGCCGGAATCGCGGAAATGAGCGTCGAAGAACTTCTCGGCGGCAAGCTTGGCGATCCCGTAAGGGGTTGCCGGCCGCGGTTCCGTTTCCGACGATATGGGACCCGCATTGAGTGGGCCGAATATCCTGATGGATGAAACATTGACGAAGGCCCTGGGCTTCTGAGAGGCAAGCCAGTCCCAGAGCGCATCAATGGCCCGGAGGTTGCGATCGACTTCGAAGGCCAATTGTTCGGCGAACCGGAGATTCCGGGCGACCTCCCAATGGCAGTTGATGACGTAATCCGGCCGCGGCAGATCCTGGATATCGCCGGGGTGGCCGATCCGGAGAGGGGCCGTCCGGGCCGGCCAGGGGATTCTCCTTGGACGGTCGGGGTATCCGCCGAAGATGACGGGAACAACATGTGCGCCGAGCTCTTCGATGCGGTACGTCAAAGCGGCACCGAGCCTGCCCGTGGCTCCCGTGACGAGGAACGTCGATCCCGATAGCATCGACTATTCCCAGGACTTGAGGACCTCTTCAGACAACATCTTCTCGGGCGGGAAAGGCAGTGCCCGGAACCAGGCGATCGTGCGCGATAGTCCTTCCTCGATCCCGACCCTGGGCGCGATACCCAGGAGAGCCTTGAAGCGCGAATTGTCACCCAGGTGCCGCATGACGTCCCCCGGCCGGCTCGGGTGGAATTGGATAAAGACCCCCGGGTCGAGCGAGAACGCCTCGCAGATGAGCTCGGCGATCTTCAGGATGGGCGTCTCCACGCCGGAGCAGAAATTCATCTGCTCTCCCCGGCAAGCCTCGTTCCCGGCCACGGCCAGGATCGCTTGGGCCGCTTCTTCCACATAGACGAAATCGCGAGTCTGAGACCCGTCGCCGAAGACGCCCAGGGGCTTCCTGTTCATCGCCCGGACGATCATCTTGGGGATCAGCTCCCCGCGGTGGCCCTGCCAATGGGAGTTCGGACCGTACATGTTGAAGGGTCGGACCGTCGTCCACGGCAGCCCATAGGTCCTTCCGTAGCTCGAGACATACATGTCCTGGGCGACCTTCGCGGCGGCGTATGGCGTTTCAGGATTCAGGGGATGCCCCTCGTCCATGGGGACCCTCAGGGCTGTCCCGTAAACCTCCGAGGATGAACAATTCAGGAACAGCTCGACACCGGCCTTGCGGGCCGAGTCGAGACAGTTGATGGTCCCATCGACGATCACTTCGTTGACGAGGCGGGGATTCTTGATGGACTCCCGCAGGCAGAGAACGGCAAGGTGAATGACAATCTGGCAGCCTTCGAAGGCCTTGCTGACGTCGCCCGCCTCCCGGATATCGCCGCGCAGGACTTCGAGGCGCGAGTGTCCGGACACACTCTGCAAGTGGGCTGTCTTACCGTTCGAGAAATCGTCGATGACCCGAACCTCGTGGCCCTCGTGCAGCAAGAGGCGGACCACATGGGAGCCGAGGAATCCGGCACCGCCGGTGACGACGACCTTTTTCGGGACCATCCGCCTCTCCTCGCTTATCGGTAGTATTTGTAGTATTGCTTGGCGTAATACCCGTCCTGTTCGACTATATTGACGCTGTTCAGGATGACGCCGAGAGCCTTGAGCTTGTGTGCGTCGAGCTTCTGTTTCGCTTGTTTCAGCGCGTTGATGGGTGTCCGCCCTGCCCTGGCGATGAGGACGATCCCATCGACGACGGGGCTCAAGGCGATCACGTCGGAGACAGCCAGCAGGGGAGGGGCGTCCAGCAAGACGTGATCATAATTCTGTTTCAAGATCGCGATGAGGTCGTCCATCCTGTCGGAATTCAAGAGTTCGACGGGGTTGTCGACAGGAGGGCCGCTGCTGATGATCGCGAGATTGGGGAAGCGCGTCTGCTTGATGACGCTCATGTAGCTCACCGAGGATGATAGAAACGTCGATAAGCCTTCACGGTTCTCGACGTCGAAAACTCTGTGCTGTTTGGGCCGCCGAAGATCGGAATCGACGACGATCACTCTTCTGTTGGCCTGGGCCAGTGTGACGGCGAGGTTGGAAACGGTGGAGGACTTCCCTTCGCGCGCCAAGGCGCTGGTGAACAGGATGGACTTGATCCTTCCGGGCGGCGCGGAGATGAGCATGGTCGTCCTGATCGACCGGAAGTTCTCGGATTGGATGGATCCGGGGCTCCGGGAGACGATCAACTCGATAGCCTCTTCCGGCGCATCCTCCGATCCCGGCAGGAGTCCCGTTGAATGCAGGCGCGAAGCCAGTGCTCTTTCCCGGACCTTGCCGCGTGTGTAAGCCTTCGACCCGTCCCTGTGCAGGATCATGTCGAGGATCCTGGCGAATTCAGCACGCGGCGACTTGGATCGCGTCTCGCCGTCGAACGAGGGGATGAGCCCGAGCGTCGGCAGGCCGGTTTGGATCGTGATGTCCCGCGAGGTCTTTACGGAGTGGTTGAGATATTCGAGAAGGAAGGCTGCCCCGCAGCCCCCAAAGACGCCGAAGACGAGTCCGAGGAGAAGGTCCCGGCGCTTTTTCGGCGAGGTCGGCCGCAGGGGGAGGGAAGCCCTGTCGACGATCCAAACGTTGGTCGGCTTCATAGACTTGAGCCGAGAGGACATATCGGTCTCGCTCTGCCGGGTGATGAGCTCGTTAAGAAGGACCCTTTTGTTCTCGATCTCGGCTTTCAGGCTGTTATAGATGATCGAGCTGCTCTGAGCGCTGAAGGCCTGGGTTTTTTCCTGGTCGAGCAGTCTCTGGAGGGATTGCTCTTTCGACAGGGCGGCTTGGTAGTCGGAGAACGCCGCCCCGATCATATTCTCCCTCTCCTTTTGAAGGGCGGCGTTGATGGAATCCATCTGCGATTTCATCCGCTGCATTTCCGGGTATTCCGGCCTGACATTGGCCAGCTTCATGGCGTATTCCTGGCTGAGCGTAGAGTATTGTTCGCGCAGACTCTGGACGAGCGGATTGTCCCGGGACGAGGGGATGCTCTCCAGGGTGCCCGACTTGATCTGGAGATATTCGCTGTTCTTCTTCACCCGCTCGACCGAAGCCTGCATCAGTTCCCGGCTGACGTCGGCGACCCGGGTGACCATCGGCGTCTCCGCCGCCGTCAAGGGCAGGATGTCCTGTTCGGAGCCGTAGGCATTGAGCTTCTTCTCGCTTTCCGTGAGCTCGATCCTAACGGCCTCGATCTGCGAATTCAGGAACCTCGAAGCGTCCTCGAGCGACAGGTATTTCTGACGGGCGGTCATTTCGAGGTAGCCGTCGAACAGGGCGTTCAGGGTGTCCGAGGCGAACTTGGGGTCCCGGTCGTCGAATTCGACCTCGACGATCCGCGTCCTCAGCAGGGGGGTAACGGCGATCCTGCCGATGAAGGCGCCGACGAGCGCTTCTCGGAAGAACGGATCCTTGATGTCGACTGGATTCTTGCGCTTCCCGGGCTCTCCCACGAAACGGGGGTCCTCGTAGAGCTTGAGCTTCTCGATCGTCTCTGCGGCGAGGGAGCGGCTCCGGAAGAGCTTGGAATGGCTTTCGAGGTAGCTTCCGGCGTCGTAGCGCAGGACGTCATCGAAGGGAAGGATGTTCGGGTCGTTCTCGATCCAGACCCGGCCAATGGCCGTATATACCGGCGCCCTCAACAGCGTATAGGCGGTCATCAGGACGACGATAACCAATGCCACGGAGAACGCCGTCCATTTCCATTTGCGGATGATAACGGAGATGCGCTGGATCGACACCGGGAGCCCGCCTTTGTTCTCGATATTCTGCTCTGCCATGACACCTCTTCCTGGACTAAGGGACGATCACGACATCTCCGTCCTCAAGGAGGATGTCCGATCGCTTATTGTTGATGATGCTCTTCAGGTTTGCCAAGATCCGGATTTCGTTCCCGCCCTGGGTGTTCTTCCGGGTGATCGTGATCTTCGATCTCGCCGCCCATTGCGTCGTCCCTCCGGCCTGGGCGATCGCCTGGAGCAGCGTGAGCTTCTTGGACGCCTTGAATTGGAGGGCGCCGGGGTTGCGGACCTCCCCGTAGATGAAGACCGTCTGCGTCTGATCCACGGGGATATAAATGACATCCTTGGGCTGAAGGGTGACGTTGAGGTCGTGCATCCCTTCAAGGGTCAGCTCCTTCAGGTTGACGACGATCCGGGTTTTCTGGCCGTCCGCGCCGTCGCGATAAACATACAACTCGTTGGAGGCTTCCGTCGTCATCCCGCCGGCTTGGGAAATGATCTGGAGCAGGTTTGTCGGCCCGACGATCTCATATTGGCCAGGATTCCCTACCGCGCCAAGGATCGAGATCCGCTGGTACTCCTGGATGAAAACCGTCACTTGAGGGTCGTTGATATACTTCTCCTTGAGCAGGCCGACGAGCTTCTTCTCCAGCTCCTGCGCCGTCAGGCCCGAGACGGCGATTTTGCCCAGGAGGACAAGTGTAATAGAGCCGTCCTCAGCCACCCGGACCGTCTGGTTGAGCTCGGCATGCTCGAAGACCGTGATCTGGAGGAGATCCCGGGTCCCTATCCGGTAATCGACGACCGGAAGCTGGGTTTCCTGCTGGCCAGGGATTATGACCTGCACGGAGACAAAGAGGAACATAAGGGCGGAAAGGATGGCCGTCCTCGTCCCGACATTCCCGCAAGGGCGCCATATTTCACTTTTCATCTTCTTCCCCTTCATCTTATCACATAAGCTGAGCCCGCATCAGCGGGCGATCGGGTCCGTGATGAAGGCCGTGGTCCCTGGCGAGTAGCCATAGGTCAGGCTTAAGCCGAAGAAATTCCGCCCCCCATCGGCAATCAGATCGCTGCCGCTTCGGGTCGATAGGTTGGCGATGAGATCGACCGTGAGGTTCCGCTTCAGCCGAAGCCCCGCCCGGAAGGAATGGACAGTGTACTTATGGTCCAATCCCCGGAGCGGTTGGCCCTCATCGCCGCCGACCAGATATTCGCTCCGGCTCAAGGATAGGTCATAGGTCAGGCTGACCCGCCGCGATAGGGAGTGTGTCAATCCCGCCCCGTAGCTCGTCAGGAGATAGTAGGAAATCCCGGCAAATAGGGAAAACTCGGCGCCACGCTCGAAAAAGCCGTGGGCGGAGAGATGGTGGAAGATGTTCGTCGTCAGCGCGGCGCTCCCGACCAACCCGCCGTAATCGATCTGCAGCGGATCGTTGAGGTCCAGCCTGCCGTAGCCGAGGTGGATCACGCCGGATATCCCGCGTTCTTCGGCCGTCGTATCCGTACTCGGGATGTATTCGATCCCTCCATAGAGGCCATAGCTCTGGGAGTCCCTCCGGGATGCGGGGTCCGCCGTGAAGGTGTAGGTCCCATACTCCGCGTCAAGGGAGATCCTGATTCGGGCGACTCGCTGGAAATAGGCCCGCAGATTGAAGACCTGTTCGTTGCGATTGAGTCTCTCGCGGATCTGCATCCCTTCCACATCGCTATAGTCGAACGAGGTTTTCCGGCCTTGCAGGGCGAAGGAAACCGCCCTGGAAGCCTGCCAAAGGGCGAGCCCGGTTAGCCCGGTCTGTTCCCGGCGGACATTGATGTCCAATTCCGCGGCCATCCGTTCGCGGGTGTTGCCATACTGGCCCCCGGCCAAAAAATAGAGTTTGTCGAGGACTACGTGGAGGTTGCCCCCGACCGTGGCGTTCCAGGCCCGTTCGTTCTTCGCGCTGAGATAGAAGAGGTACTGGGGATTCGCCGATACGTCGAAAACCAGCTTTTTGTCGACGGGGAGCATGGCCCTGAAATTCGGTCCTGCGGCCATTATGGCGTCCGGGACCGGCTCCGGTGTGGACCCGTAGTAAATGTCGGAGCTATAACCGGCGTTAGTCAGGTTGAACGCGCCCACGCCCCGCAGCAATCCCGCCCGCCACATCAGGGCTTCGTAAGTCTGCTCGAGGTTTATGCCCATCCAGGTGTATCCCCAGCCCAGGGAAAGTGAGGGGAGGAGACAGGTCGCGATGAGGGCTGCGATGCCGGTGCGAATGAACGCTGGTGGGGCTTTCATAAAGGCCACTCGCCTCCCTCGATGATATCCGATGCGCGCGGCCTTATCAATAGGCCCCGATCCCGAATAGGACGACGGGCACCGTCTTCAGCAGGATCTTCGCGTCCAGCCAAAGCGACCAGTTGTCGAGATACTCGAGATCGAGCCTCATCCATTCTTCAAAGGCGAGATTGTTGCGGCCGTTAACCTGCCACAGGCAGGTGATGCCAGGCTTCATCGAGTGCCGGCGCCTCTGCCAATCCTTGAACTTCTCGACCTCGTCGGGGACCGTCGGGCGCGGCCCGACGATGCTCATGTGGCCGACAAAAACGTTGAAGAGCTGGGGTAATTCGTCCAAGCTGAATTTCCTCAGGACACGGCCGACCGGCGTGATACAGCTCAATTTCTTTTTCCGGAATTCGGGCGTGGTCATATCGTTGAGGTCGGTGACCTGGTTCAGGGCCTTTTCGGAGCCGATCCTCATCGTCCGGAACTTATACAGCGTGAACGTCCTGCCCGAAAGGCCCAGCCTGGATTGTCTGAAGAATACGGGCCCTTTTGACGTCGCCTTGATGAGGATGGCGCTGATGACAAAGACCGGCGATAGGGTGATAATCCCCAGCCCCGAGGCGGCAAAGTCGAAAATCCGCTTGATGAGAAGCTCCCACTCCTTGGCATGGGTTGTTTTGAAGTGGAGCAGGGGCTGGCCGTCGAGCTCGTCGACGGATGATCTGGCCAGCTTCGTATCGAAGAGGTCGACGGCGACGGTCACGATGACCCCTTCCGTCTCGCAATCCTCGATCGCGCCCTGGAGGGAATTCAAGCGGCTCCGGGGGACGAGGAAGACAACCTCGTCGACGGCGTCCCTATGGAAGATCCGGGAGATGTCGTCGAGCGTCCCGATCACACTGAGCCGGCCGACATGATCGACGCCGCGGCCGGGCTCGTCATCGATGACACCCAGGATCTCAAAGCCCCATTCGGGGTGCTTGTCGACCTTTTTGACGAAGTCGTTTGCCCGCTTTCCCGTCCCCACGACGAGCAGGCGGCGCGTGCTGAGCCCCTGGCGGCGAACGTAGTGTGAGCTCATGAATATGGCTGTCTTCTCGAGCCAGATGAACAGGAAGCCGAAACCCATGAAGAGGATGAAGAAGAGCCGGCTCAAGAAGGTCAGCTTGAATAGAAAGATAAATGTCCCGAGGAGGAGGAAGGTCACGACGGCGGCTTTGATCACGGCCCAGAGGATCTCGAGATAAGCGCGAGTCCTCATGGATTGGTATAGGCCGTTCGCGTACAGCGCCAGGCACCAGTAGGGGATGGCCAGGGCGAGGGCAAGCCAGTATTTAAAAAGGGAGAAAGGAGATTCGCCGACAAGGCGATGAAATAGAAAGGCGAACAGGTAGGCCAGGACGAGGACGCAGGCGTCGACGAAGATCAGAAACCTGCGGACGACGGTCTCCCTCTCTTTGAACATCGTTTCAAACCCCGCTGATCAGATAAGCTCCCTCATTATCTATTTCTTTTCGATTTTGCGCAAGACCTTCGCGGGGTTGCCGGCGACAATGGTCCACGGGGGCACGTCCTTGGTGACGACGGCCCCGGCCCCGACGATGGCCCCCTCTCCGACCGTGACGCCTGCCAGGATGGTGGCGCTCGAGCCGACCGAGGCTCCCTTCCTGATAAACGTCGGTACGACCTTCCAATCGGTCTCGGTCTGGAGCCCGCCGCTCTCGGCAGTTGACCGCGGATACATGTCGTTGATAAACGTGACGTTGTGTCCGATGAAGACGTCATCCTCGATGGTCACGCCCTCGCAGATGAAGGAGTGAGAGGAGATCTTGCAATTCCTGCCGATGGAGGCATTCTTCTGGACCTCGACGAACGTCCCGATTTTGGAGTTATCACCGATCGCACAACCGTAGAGGTTGACATAGGCGAAAATCTTGACGTCCTTCCCCAGCTTGACATCACCAGCAACTCTGCAGAATTCCATGGCCGCTCCTTTACAGCTCGACTCTTTTGCCGCCGTTCTTGATGGATTCGTCCGCGGCTTCCAGGAAGCGGACGACCTGGAGTCCGGTTCGGCCGTTATTGAACGGCTCCTGGCCCTTCTCGATGCACTCCACGAAATACTGGGCTTCGGCCTTGAGGGCCTCTGTCGCTTCGAGCCTGGGAATATGGACGTCGCCCGACCGGTAGCTAACGAGAAGCTCGTGGACGCCGTTCTTGCCTCCGTTGGCGCTCTTGACGTCGACCCCCCGGTCGTAGATCCTGATCTTTTCGTCGGCGTCGAGGTCATCCCATACAAGCATCTTTTTATCGCCGCTGATCAGGGTCTTGCGGACCTTGACCGGGCTGAGCCAGTTGACATGAAAGTGGGCGATAAAGCCGTTGCCCTCGAACTCGAGAGCAACATAGGCGATATCCTCGAATCTGCCCTCAAAGTGGATGGAGCCGTGGGCCGAGATGGCCACCGGTTTCTCATCGATGAGGTGGGCCATGATGGACAGGTCATGGGGGGCCAGGTCCCAGATGACGTTGACGTCGTGCTGAAAGAGACCCAGGTTGACCCGGACCGAATCGTAGAAAAGGAGCTTGCCAAGTTCGCCCTTGTCGATGAGCTCTTTAATCTTCCTCACGGCGCCCGTAAAAAGGAAGGTATGGTCGACCATGATCCTGAGGTTCTTCTTGGCCGCAAGGTCAACGAGCTCCCTGGCTTGAGCGCTCGTCGAAGTAAAGGGCTTCTCGACGAAGACGTGCTTCCCCGCAAGGAGCGCCGCCCTGGCCATCTCGTAATGGGCGAAGACAGGCGTGACGATAGCTACGGCGTCCACGTTCGTGGATCGGATGAGATCCAGCGGGTCCTTCGTGCCCTGGACGAAAGGATAGTGGCTCTGGGCCAAACCGAGCCGCTTCTCCGAAAGATCGCTGATCGCGGTCAGTTTGGCGCCGGACGCGCCGTGGAAATTACGGGCTATGTTGGGCCCCCAATAGCCATACCCGATGACACCGATATTAAGCATGATTCCCGCTCCCTAAATAATGAGATCTACCCCCACCGCAATCCCTTTGCAAAAGACCAACAAGAGACCCGATTTTAGCATACGCTTCGTCACCGCTCAACTCCGTTTTATCTCTCGTAGAATTCCTTGATCGCGTCGGTCACGTAGGCGGTTTGTTCGTCCATAAGCTCCGGATACATGGGCAGGGACAGGATCTGGCCCTGGCGCTCGAAAGCAACGGGGAAGTCCGCAGGCTGCTGTCTGAGGTGGCGATAGGCCGGCATGAAGGGCAGAGCGGTCGGATAGTGGATGCCCGTGAAGACCCCCTTCGTCTTGAGGAAGGCGGCCAGGTCGTCGCGGCGCTCGGCCAAAATGACGTAGAGGTGGAAGATATGAAAGGTCTCCGGGCGGAGCTTTGGGCACTCGACCTGCTTCAAACCGCCCAAAAGCTCGTTGTACTTGAGCGCGTGACTGTTACGGGCCTTATTCCAGCTCTCGATATGCCTGAGCTTGACCTGGAGCACCGCGGCCTGGATGGCGTCGAGGCGGCTGTTGATGCCTTCGATCTCGTGGATGTACTTCTGGAGAGAGCCGTGGCTCGCGAACAGGCGGGCGTTCCGTGCGAATTCGTCGTCGTCCGATATGATCGCCCCGCCGTCCCCGTAGGCCCCGAGGTTCTTTCCGGGATAGAAGCTGAAGGTACCGGCGATGCCGAACGTCCCCGTCTTCTCTCCGCGGTATGTGGCGAAATGGGACTGGGCGCAGTCCTCGATGAGGAGGAGGTTGTGTCTGTCGCAGATCTCCTTGACCGCCTTGAGATCGACCGGCTGGCCGAAGAGGTGGACCGGAATAACCGCCCTGGTCTTCTCGGAGATTCTTTCTTCGAGGAGGTCCGGATCGATGTGGAAATAATCGTCGATGTCGATGAATACGGGCCGGGCTCCCGTTTGACTGATCGTCTCAGAGGTGGCTATGAAACTGTTGGCGACGGTGATGACCTCGTCCCCCGGCCCGATGCCCAGGGCCTTGAGAGTAATGTAAATCGCATCCGTCCCGTTGGCACAACTGATGCAGTGCTTAGTTCCGAACTTCTCCGCAAAGGCCTTCTCAAAGGAGTCGACATACTTCCCGCCGATGAAGGCCGTCTCGCTGATAACGGATTGGATGGCCGGGTCGATCTCGGACTTGATTGACTGGTACTGGGCTTTGAGGTCGACAAAGGGCACGTTCATAATGATTCCTGACTCCTTCCAGCCTGAGAGTGTCCCGTATTTGGACAGATTCCCTCACTTATTATTTCTGGACCAGAGTAGGGGAACCTCTCCTCCTCCGCCATCACCCCCGGGGGTTATTTCAGGGGTGATATTCCAGAAGCCTTTATCACCTCCAGAGGGGAGGGGGTGAGACCACGAGAGCTAGGAGTCCGCCGCGGCATTGACGACGGTCTCTGGCGATGGTCCCGTTTCCCCAGCCCTTCGGGTCCGTATAATGATCGCGGCAAAGAGGAACATCAGCCACAGCAGCGAGTTGGCCTTGCCCCAGGATGTCTCCGTGAAATTGTGGATGACGACCATGAAAAAGAGGGCGATCTTCAGGATCCCCAATTCCCGGTTCTCATCGGAGACCATCATGATGTTCTTGTAGGCTTGGCTCAACAAGAGCAGGAGCGCCAGGAAGCCGACGATCCCCAAGTCCATGAAGATATCGAGATAACCATTGTGCCCGGTCGTCGGTGTCCAATCGACCCTTCGCCAGAGCTCCACGACGTGATCGCTGATCCAAAATGACGCATAACCGAATCCCAAGATGGGGCTGAGGCTTCCCACCTTGATCATTTCCCGCCAGAGCGGAACTCTCCCGGTGAAAGTGGTGTCCCGTCCGGCGGCGGATAAAAAGACCGTGGTCAGGGATTGGCCGAAAAAAACGACAGCCAGGGCTTGGATTACGAAAACCGCGATGAGAGCGATGAGGATGATCCGATTGAACCTTCGCATTCTGATCTTCGTCCGGGACTGGAAGACGAGGAGGATCAGTCCGATCAGGAACAGGACGGTCGAGGTGATGCTTCTCGAACCGGCCAGGAGATATCCGGCCATGGCCAGGAGAACAATATCGACCGGATCGGGCTTGGGCCATTTCTTGAGGCATCGCCAGATCAAGATGATCCCCAGATAGGCGCAGAGCATGCCGAGCTGGTTCTTGTGGCCCGTGACACCCACCCACATCTGGTGTCCTTGACGGTAGCTTCGCCCCAGATCGTCGAAGTACCTGATATACAGGATGCAGAGGGGAAACAGAAAAATGGCCACCCGTCGCGCTGTCTGGACGAAGGCCTCTTCAGGATCGCGGTCCGACAGGATCAGCAAGATAATGATGAAATCCCCGGCGAAACGTATCCACCTCTTGAATACGATACTTGGGACACCCGACCATAGAAGGCTTAACAAGCATAAAACATAAAACGCTATGAGCCAGGAGTTTTTATCAAGTGCCAGATTGAACTGGCCTCTTCGCCTGTAGAGAATGATGAGACCCAGGCAGATCAAGCCGAGCATCACATTCCTGTCAAGGGGGTTGCTCTGCACGAGCTCCATGCTCCTCTGTTCCCAACCGATCCGCTGATTGAAGGCTATCGCTTGGCTGGGGTATAGCCAATAGATGACGGGCCTTGAAGCGCAGACGGCGATCCAGACGAAGGAAATCCATGAAGCCCAGGAGTAGTGCCGACTTTGGCGCCACTCCCGCCTCAAAGAGAAGGCGATAAAGATCAGTGTCACGAGAAGCGCCACTTGGGTCATCGCTTCCCCCTGTCTAGGGCCGCGCCGAGCCTTCGCATCTGTTCGCGGCGGCAAAACCTTATTACTTCCGGAGGCGCCGGCCTCTCGACCCTCCTGATGAGCGATGTCAGATAGCCCGCCAGGATCGTCAGCCCTCCAAGGCCATAGGGCTTGTATCTCATCTGGTAGACCGCGCGGAAGGCCTCCCATAAGGGATGGTTCCCCAGATAATGGTCCTTCTTCCCCTGGCGGAACAGGGCGCCGAATCCCTTGCCCCCCCCGGTCCCAATCTTCCGAAGATGGAAGACGCTCCTTTCCGTGAAGGTCCGCGTCCTCCAGCCCATCATCCGTGCGGTCGTGACAGCCAGCCAGTCGATGCCGCCGCCCTTTATGGGTTTATACCCTCCGATGGCTTCGAAGCATCCCCGGCGGAACAACTGACAGGCGCCTGAGACGTGTTCGATGTTCGTGAACCTGTAATCATACGCCGCGGCCGCGGCCTCGTCCTCGATGAAGGGGACTCCGGCCACTCCCAGTCCAGGGTCCTCAACGAATCGGCTCAAGAGGAATTCCATCGTATCGGGCTCGAACGAGAGGTCGGCGTCGAGGTTCCCGATGACATCATGGTCTAGTGTTCCGATGGCGGCGTGGCCGGCGGCGAACGCGTGGACCTTGGCGGCGAACTGACGGTCGGCGTGTTCCGGACGTCTCAGGTAATGGATCCAGCCGTGACGCGCCGCATGGGACTTGATGATCTCGTCTGTGCGGTCCGTGGAGCCGTCGCTGACGATGACCCATCTTTCGGGCAGGACCGTCTGGCGCGTGACCGACAGGATCGTCCCTTCCAAGAAGGCTTCCTCGTTCCGGGCGGGGGTGATCAGGACGTATCTCAAAGCTTTCATTTCATCTCAAATGAGCGATCGCGGTCTTGTTCATTCCCTTGAGGATCGGTGGACGGCCCGAAATCTAATATGTTTCCCCAGGCAAGTCAATAAGCCGGGGCAGCCGGGTCGCGTTGCGTGCCGGCCCGTTTCCGGATATAATCTCCCCTTTGGAGGTGATGCCCGAGGGGCCGAAATCACCCCTTGATTCATCAACGCCGGGGATTCTCGGAACAGGGGTCGGTCGACTAATCTGGCTGTCACGATCGTCGGAGCGGATAAGAAGCTTACGGCAGGAAGGAGCGCGGTATGGACATGGTCGGAAATGACGCTACGAGCATCAAGTCGTCCTTGAGGGCGTTCCTGACGGAATCCGTATTGCCTTTGGCGAGAGTCGATGCTTTTGCCGACGACGAGTCGTTCCTTGAAAAGGGGATCCTCGATTCCACGGGGGTTCTGGAGCTCGTCGGCCATATCGAACAGCGCTATGCATTCCGCGTTGAGGCCGACGAGATAACCCCCGACAACCTCGATTCCATGAACAAGCTGGCCGCTTACATCTTCCGCAAGATCGCCAAGGCGAGTTGAGACGGCCCCTCCGTTATCGGAGAGAACGTCGGGGCTGGGCAGGACTCCTGAGATGATGGGACTGTTGGGATTGTTCAGCCTTGAGCATCCTGATAACTGCAGGCTCCGCCTGCGCGCGATGGTGTCGTCGCTTCCCTCCGAGGATTTCGACTTATCCGGAATCTACGAGGATTCGAGGCGGGGAGTCTATATCGGCTGGTCATGTCATAAGAACGCGATTAACGCCCGTCTGCCTATATCGAACGAGAACGGGAGCAAGCGGCTTTTCATAACAGGGGAGGTTTTCCAAGCCCGGGGCGAGTCCCGCCGGCCAAGAGAACACGAGGGCCCTGTATTCGGCCACTCCTTTTCCGACATAACCCGTCTCTTCGAGGGTTTCGGCGTTGACGGCCTAAAGAGGTTGAATGGTTGGTTCTCCGGCTTGTTCATCGACGAAAAAGCCGACGTCTCTTATCTCTTTAATGACCGTTACGGGATGCGCCGCTTATTCATCCACGAGACGGGCCGGGACCTCCTTTTCTCGTCTCACGCGAAGGCCTTGCTGGCCGTCCTGCCGGAGTCTCGCGCGTTCGATCCAACGGGGCTGGCGGAGTACATCGCCTGTGATTGTGTCTTGGGCGCACGTTCGCTCTTCAAGGGCATTTCGGTCTTCCCTGCCGGATCGGTCTGGACGGTTCGTGGCTCATCCGTCGTCGAACGGGCCGCCTACTTCGACCGGAGCGCTTGGGAAAGCCAACCGCGCCTGCCGGGAAACGATTATGAAGAGCTTATCCGGGGCGTCCTTCCAGGGATCGTCCGCAAGTACGGCGAAGCCCCATCACCCGTGGGCCTCTCCCTGACGGGGGGGCTCGATATGCGCATGGTGGTTTCCTGCCTCGACATGGCCCCGGGACAGTTCCCCTGCTATACCTTCGGGAGCATGTATCGTGACACCTTCGATGTGAAGATCGCCAGGAAAGTGGCGGCCAGCTGCAACCAGGACCACACGACCCTCGTCCTTGGCCGGGATTTCCTCCGCGGGTTTCCGAACTACCTCGAGGGAGGGATCGTTCGCTCGGACGGATGTCTGGGCTTTCCGGCCGCCGCCGCGCTGTATGTGAACGCTTCAGCAAGGGGTATCTCGCCCGTCAGACTCACGGGAAATTATGCCAGCGAGTTGCTCCGAGGGGTGCGGGCCTTCAAGCCGCGGATGCCGGCGGTCCGGTTCTATGATCGGGCGCTTGACGCACATATCGACGGGGCTTTTCGGGCTTTTAGGAGTCTAGAAGCGCTTGATCCCATCTCGTTCACGCTCTTTGTCCAGGCCCCCTCGCTGGGATACGGCCTTTACTCCGTGGAGGAGTCCCAGCTGACCGTTCGCACCCCGTTCATGGACAACGCGCTGGTGGAGATGGCATATCGCGGGCCCCGGTCCTATGCGGCGGGCGCGCATCTGTCCATTTCCGCGATTCGTCGCTGCCGACCGGATCTCCTGGGGATCCCATCCGATTTCGGCTACCTGGGCTCCGGATCGCGACTCGCGAGGTCGGCTAGACGCGGCTATTACCGGGCCCTCTTCAAGGGCGAATACTGGTCCAGTCACGGCATGCCTCAAGGACTGGCCATGGCGGTTCGCCTGCTCCCCTGGATGTCGCCGGAGAAATTCTTCCTCGGGCGTCACAAATACCAACATTTCCGGAAGTGGCTCACGGGGGAGCTGGCCCCTTTCTTGAGGGATTTCTCTTTGTCCGCCGCCGACATCCCCGAAATTTTCGACCGGCGGACGGTTATCGCGATGATCGAGGACCACATCCAGGGAAGGCGCAACTACCTGAGCGAGATTGACAAGGTTGTGACGATCACCCTGGTGAAGAACCTCTTTTTCCGCCCGGGGGGCCGTCCGGATGTTTAGCCTTCGGCCAGTGTCGTCAATGACACCGTCGTTTTGTCCTCGCCCCCGGTCCTCGCGGCTGAGGGAAAGGCGGCTTGTCGCGGAGCTCCGGACACGGCTTGACTTATGCCCTGGTTTTAACATAATTTGGCGTCACTGCGGGCAGGATGAAAAGGATAACTGAAATCGAGACTGCGGAGATCAGTGTCCGGGGAAGATTCATAAGAGTCCCGGCCATCCGGGTGGATGATCTCGTGGTGGCCGTTACAGGGAGCGCGATCAAGACGGGCGGCATTGAAGGCGAGGCCTGGCTGGACCCCCGTCAGTTGGATTCCCCGGAGCTGATCATCGAGGCCTTGAGAAGGAAGAAGGCGCCTCTCGATCTTTTTCGATTCAGTCAGCGGCTTCCGGATACCGAGCCGAAGTACAGCTATCCCCACGAGTGGGAGGATGTCGCGGCCATCCCCCTGACGACATACGAGGATTGGTGGGAGAATCGGGCATCCCAGGTGACGAGAAAGAACGTCCGACGGTCGGTGAAGCGCGGCGTCGAGATCCGTCCTGTCGAATTCGATGATCGGCTCATTGAGGCGATCGTGGCCATCAATAACGATGCGCCCTTTCGAACGGGAAGGAGATTTTGGCATTACGGCAAGGATTTTGCGGCCGTAAAAAAGGATTATTCAACCTTTCTCGATCGAAGCGGGTTTTTCGGCGCTTTTTACGGAGGCGAGATCATCGGGTTCCTGCGCCTCATTTATCAGGGCGAGGTCACGAGCATCATGCAGCTCCTGAGCATGAAGAGCCATTCCGACAAGAGGCCGTCGAATGCATTGGTGGCCAGGGCCGTGGAACACTGCGTAGGCAGGGGGAATAGATTCCTTGTCTACGGGCAGTTCATTTATGACGGATTCGAGGACAGCCCGCTCACGGAATTCAAGAGGCGTAATGGGTTCGAGCAGTACTTTGTGCCCGCCTATTATGTCCCGTTCACCCTCAAGGGGAGATGCGCCATCAAGCTCCATATCCACACCGGGTTCAGACGCTTGATCCCAACAGGGGTCAAAAAGACCCTGAGGAAAGCCAGGGCAGGTTTCTATGGCCGCCGAAGACACTCCCCATCAAGCGTGGAATCAGAATAGCCGCAGCAAAACCTCATCGTTGGCATGTTACGCCGGTGTAGCTCAGTTGGCAGAGCAGCTGAAAAGTGATCAGCAGACGGAGCGTTCGAACCCTCCCGCCGGCTTGAGTTCGATATTGACCCGGATGGACGCCCGTTCGGTTCGTAGACACCGGTCAGTTCGAAGCGCCGCGGGCGTTTCGTTCACTTTACGAAAGGACCCGAATCAGCTATATATTCGGGGAGTCGGCGGCGATGGCCTGAATGGAGGATTCGCTCGCTGACGACAGGCAACATGCTGATCGTTAACGCCGATGATCTGGGGAGGGACAGAGAAGCCTCGATAACCTGCCTAGCCGGCTTCGCTGAGGGCTCGATCACTTCAGCGAGCGTCATGGTTTTCATGAGGGACTCTGAAGGGGCCGCCGGATCCGCCCAGGAGGCAGGTCTTGAAACCGGACTCCACCTCAACTTGACGCAGCCCTACGACGGCCCCGGCGTCGCCGATAGCCTGAGACGGAGCCAGCAATCCGTGGTGCGCTACCTGCGGCTCGGGAAATGGGCCCAAGTCGTATACAATCCCCTCTTGAATCGCGACTTTTCCGTGTCTGTCCAGGCCCAGCTCGATGAGTACCGCCGGCTGTTTCATGGCGATCCAGCCCACTTCAACGGCCATAACCATATGCACCTCTGCATGAATATGTTGTTCAAACCCCTTATCCCGGCCGGCTCCGCCGTTCGACGGAGCTTTACCTTCCGGCGCGGTGAAAAGGGGATCTTGAACAGGCTATACCGTCGTGGCGTGGATGCCTGGTTGGAAGGACGGTATCGTACGACGGACGCCTTCTTCAGCGTCGATCCCACAAGCGATCTCGTGCGCTTGGGCAGGATCGTCGATCTGGCCAGGAAGATGAGCGTGGAGCTCATGGTCCATGCCTGGCGTCCCGATCAGTTCAAGCTCTTGAAAAGCAATGAGTTCAGGAAACTGATCACTTCTTCAAGTTGCGGGACATTCAGCATGCTCGCGCGGAGAAAGGGAGGCCGCTAAAGGGGTCCTGGACTCGCTACGGCGATGCCAGAGGATCCCGATGGCGAAGCGACCGGACACGAGCCTGCCTTGCCGGATGGCCCTGGCCAGAACCTCATCGAGGCTCAGGAAGATCAGGCGAAAACATTCCCTTGAGGGCCGCAATCAACGTTCCCAAGGGCCTAAGGCCTTTGAACAGAATAATGATAACCGCCAGGTATAAGGCCGTGTAGACGACCGATCCGACCGCGATCCTCCCAAAAGGATGAAGGCCTCGATAGAGGTCGGCCGCCGGCCCAACGAATTGGAAGGCGAGCCAGTATAAAAGGCCGGAGGCGAAGGCCGCAGTCCAGTATCTCCAGATAATGGCCATATAGAACGAGGGTTTGATCCCGGCGGGTCTTCCTGCATACCATAGGGCGGGAACGAGGAGAATATAAAACATCGCCGAGTAGGCGATGGCCACCCCGAGAGGCCCGAACAGCAGCCCCAGCGAGTAGGACACGATCGAGGCAACGAGGACGAGGACGCTCCATTTCAGCAGCCTGTCCGGGCGCCCGAGGGAGATGTGCAGCCAGACACTCGTATTGTAGATGACGAAAACGCCAATGCCCGGGCCGAGGGCCGCGAAGACCTTGCCGGCGATGCTCCATTGGTCGCCGAGCAGGAGATAAATGATGTCCTTTCCCAAAAGAGTAAACAAGATGCTGCCCGGAAAGCCGACCAAGCAGAGGATGGACAGCGCCTTTGAGAAATAACTCAGGTATTTCGGGGGATCGCCGGTCAGGCGACTCAGAGTGGAAATCCCCACGCTGGTCAGCGCGATCGTGAGCTGGTTCGGCAGGACCGAAGAGAGGTTGTAAGCCCTGTCATAGTGACCCAGGGGCGTCTTGCCGAAGACCTTGCCCACCAGTATCTTATCGAGATTGTTCCTGACGTGGCTCAGCAGGAAGTTCCCATAGGTCTTATACCCGAACATCAGCATCGGCCTGATGTCCGTGCCTTTGGCGGGAATTCCCGGTCTCCAGCGGCACAGCAGCCAGGCGAAGATGGCCGTGACCAAAGGCAGGGACACACGCCGCAGAACGAGCGACCAGTAACCGGACCCGGAGACGGCCATGCCGATACCGACGATCGTACTGATCAGGGCGCCCAGAACCTGTGCCACGGCGGACTGGCGGAAATCCATGTTTCGACTCATGAGCGCCAGATGGCATGTCCCTAGGCCGCTGAATATGATCGACAGGGCCAGCCCCAACGAGATGCCCTTGAGAACCGGCTCTCCATAGAACCAGGCGATCACCGGAGCCAGGCCGACGAAAAGAACAGTCAGCCCGGCCATGATCAAGAAGTTGACCCAGAAGAGCTTGCTCATTTGATGGGGGGAGAGCTCTTTCTGCTGGATGACAGCCTCGGTGAACCCGTTCAGGCCGAAGTTCTGGACGAGGATACTGAACACGGCGACCATAGCGACGAGTCCGAAATCCTCGGGGCTCAGGATCCGAGCCATAATGATGGTCCCGACGGTCTGGATGCCGTAGTTGAGGGTCTGCGCGAAGACGGAGAAACCCGCCCCTTTCAAGGCTCTCTTTTTGAGTCCCGATCTCAGGTGTTCCGTCCCGAAGTGGTCTCCGTTATCCGAAAGAGAACGGCCATCGTCGTTGCTTTCTGACAAATCCATGGCTCCTCGAGATTCTTGTTGACCATATCACATCCAAGACCGGATTTTCCAGCCCGCCGGTTGAAAAGCGGCACGGAAAAGGTTAAACTACCGGAGGGTCAATGGCCAAGAAATCTTTGCTTTGGGTCAAAGCGAACCGCAGTCTGATCATTCTGACCTTTGAGGTCTTTTGGATCCTCGTCTTCCTGCTTGACCGCGTGACGAGCGCGAACGTCGTGGATATCCCCCAATTCATTTATGTGAATTTCTGATCGAGCATGATCAAGAAAGCCGGCGCGGTCCTGTTGACGGTTCTTGGGTGCTTGGGGATTCTGGAAATCGGTCTTCGGGCTCTCGGGCGCCGGCCGACGAATATGACCGAGGGGATCGCCGTCCAATATGAGGATTCGTTCCGCCTCAAGAAGAACATCACCAAGCTCATGAAAGTGCCGGCCTTCTCTTACACCGTCCACACCAATGAATACGGGTTCAGGGATGGCGAGGCCGGGCCCAGGGACCTGACCGGAAAACCGTTCTGTGTTTTCTTGGGGGCTTCCGATGTCTATGGCAATGGGGTTGAGTACGAAGATTCCTTTGTCGGCATTTTCGCGAAGGAGGCCGCCAAGAAAGGGATGAACGTCCTGAATATCGCCATCGGAGGGCATTTCTTCTTGGACCAGGAGCACCTCTTGAAGGACTTCATGCAGAGCACCAACCAGAAGCCATCGGTGGTGTTCCACTGCGTGAATGCCCTCCATATCCCTTTCTTCGATGCAAGGAACAAGGGCGTCGTCGTCAAGAGCGGATATGTCATCGATCGGTCCGGCTGGCGGATCGCTTACCTGCGATTGATGGCCGGAAACACCTCATCGGCCTATTGTTTTTTCCGGGACGGGATCAGGAGAATCCAGGAACGCTACCTGGGCTATCGCGTCAACGAGAAGGCTTCGGAGTTCCTGCAGGTCTATTCTAAAAAGAACCCTATCCGCGAAGCCGGGCGGACCCGGCAATTCGAGGACCATCTGACAGAGTTTGAGGCTTTTTGCCGCCAGAACGGCGTCGAGCTCGTTTATGTCTATCTGCCTCTATCCGATTCTTTCAGGCTGAAAGAGATGATGGCGCAAATGGGGAAAGACCCGAATGAATACGATGAAACCTTCTATGAAGACCTCATGCGGTCCCACTGCAAGAAGAGGGGCATAAAACTGGTCAACCTCACCCCTGTCCTTCGCCAGCATTATGGAGAGGGGAAAGAGCTGCGCTTCAAGCTGGACCCCCACTTCAACACGTTCGGAAACGCCGTGATCGGGGAATGGCTGATCAAAGAGCTTCTATGAGGGGCATGAGGCGCCATCAGGTCTCCTGGCCCGAGGATGAGAGTGGATTCTCCTGTCGTACCAAGAGGAAGTGGAAGCGTTGAATAGAAAGCCATCCAAGGGCGTCCTGATCATCGTCGAGAACCAGACCTATTTTCTCGATACACGGGTCAAGGCGGAAGCCGCAGCGCTCCGCGGAGCCGGCTGGCAGGTCCACGTGATCTGTCCGGCTCCTCCCGATGATGCCCACGAGGCTGCCAAAAAGGCGCAGTATCGGACGAAGGACGCGGGGGGCATTTCCGTCCATTCCTACCGCGTCAAATTCGCCGGGCGCGGGTCGATCGATTTCCTGAGGGAATACTCTCTTTCCATGGCGCACATCATGCGCCTTTCCTGGCGGATCTTTCGGGATCATGGGTTTTCCGTGGTTCACCTCTGCAATCCCCCTGATATTCTGTTCGTTGTCGGATTATTCTATAAGGTCCTGGGCAAGAAGGTGGTCTTCGATCATCATGATCTATTCCCCGAGATGATCCAAGCGCGCTACAAGGGGGTGTTGAGGGACGCGTTCTATCTCGCTGCCCGCGCCCTTGAATTCCTGACATTTCGCACGGCCGCTGTGGTCTTATCGACGAACCAATCCTATCGGGAAACAGCCATCCGCCGCGGACGGCTCAAGGAAACGCGCGTCTTCGTCGTGCGCAACGGACCGGTGCTGAACGAATTCTACCCGGGAAATCCGAGCCCTGGGCTGAAGAAAGGCTTTCCGTTCATGGCCTGTTACGCTGGCCTCATGGGCCCCGAGGACGGCGTTATCGAGCTCATCGATGTGATACGTTTCGTGGTCCAGGGTTTGGGCCGCAGGGACATTCTTTTTTGCCTTCTGGGAGACGGTGTCGCCAGGAGCACGGCTTTGGAGCGGGTTAGAGCATGGGGTTTGGAAGCCTGCGTTGACATGCCGGGGATGATCGTCGACAGAGGCCAATTCCGTCGCTATCTGGCGACGGCGGACATCATGCTGGCGCCTGAAATGTCGACTCCGGCGAACGATATATCGACGTTCATCAAGATCGCCGAATATATGGCCATTGGCAAACCTATCGTCGCCTATGACCTGAGAGAAACCCGGTTTACGGCCGGAGGCGCTGCGGTCTATGTCCGTTCGGGCCGCCAGGAGGCTTACGCTTCTGCCCTCGTCGAGCTCCTGGACGATCTCGACAGGCGGCTGGTCATGGGAAATATCGGGATTGAACGGGTCGCGACCAAGTTCCAATGGGAACTCCAGAAAGCGAACCTCCTCGAAGCCTATGATCATCTCCTGTGCCCTCGGTCGAGAGAGGGCTGAAAGCGGAGACTGGACATGATGGACCTAGAGCCGGGCTACACGCACGAAGTCGACCGGGTCGACAAGGCCTCTTGGCATGATCTCCTCCGCATGTTCGATGATGCGAATTTTTACCAAACCTGGTCTTACGGAGAGAAGTCCTGGGGTGCGAAAGGCGCCAGCCATCTTGTCCTCCGGAGAGGAGAGCGTGTCGCCGCGATCGCCCAGCTAAGGATCGTGGACTTCTCGTTCTTGAAGACCGGTGCCGCATATATTAACTGGGGCCCGCTCTGGAGGCGGCGGGGAGAATCCGCCGACGCCGCCGATCTCCGAAACATCGCCAGGGCCTTGCGCAACGAGTATGTCGATGGCCGGAAATACGCCCTGAGGATCCTGCCGAAGATCTTCGACCACCCGGAAAACGATGGCGCCAAAGAGGTCTTTGCCAAGGAAGGATACCGCCGTACCCCGGATCCCCTGCGGACGTTCGTCGTTGACTTGCGGCCGTCCTTCGAGGAACTGAGGCAAAGGCTTCCTAGGACATGGAGGCAAACCCTCAGGTTCGCCGAAAAGCAGGACCTCCGAATATGGGAGCCCAGCGAACCGAGCCATCTTGAGCTTGTGACGGCGATCAACAAGCAAATGAAAACGAGAAAAAGCTACATCGGGAGCGATAGTCAGGAATTATTGTCAATCAATGCCGATCTCCCGAAAGAACTTCAATTAAAAGTCCTATTGTGTGATCATCAGGGGGAGACGATCGCCGCCCTTGGCTGGTCGAATATCGGCAAGGTCTCCTTCCCCCTAGTCGGAGGGACCGGAGACAAGGCCCTCCAATATCGAGCTTCGTATCTTCTCTGGTGGGAGATGATCAGATTGTGTCAAGCCGGCGGCTTCATCTATTGTGATACGGCAGGAGTCCATAAAAAAAGGAATCCCGGGGGGTATTTGTTCAAGAAGGGCCTTGCCGGAAGGGACGCTCAAGAAACGGCCTATATCGGGCAATTCGACGCCTACGGGGATTATCCGACTTACTTCTTGTTCAAAACGATGATGTCTATCAGAGAAGGCCTGCGGAACGCCGCAAGAAGGCTGAAGTCAAGCTTCCGCAGGAAACCTAAGCGCAACCCGCAATAACGGAAAACCGGATCAAAACCTGGATGCGAGCGCGCGGGCCAGAATCCGGACCTTCTCGAGATCAAGAACAAAGAAGGCCAATCCGAACGCAAAGAAGTTGAACGTTAAACAAGTCCCGAACGCCGAACTGATCTTTGAGCGGAAGTACTTCTGGAGGAAGCCCGACCGCACCTTCCGCTTTTCCCTCTGATAGATCGTCAGAGCGGCGATGCCGATCCCGTGGTAGGCCCCCCAGAGGATAAAATTCGCCGTCTCGCCGTGCCACATGCCGCAGGAGATGAAAGTGATGATCATGCCGAGGTTGGAGAGAAAGACGGGGTGACGCCGGAAAAAATCGAGGCCCCGGAACTTACGAACGATCGGCCAATAGATATAATCGACGAGCCAGCTCGTCAGAGACATGTGCCAGCTCGCCCATAATTCCCGAATGTTCCTCTTGAGGAAGGGGCTGTTGAAATTCTCCGGCAGCTCGATGCCGATCAGGCGGGCGCAGCCCAAGGCCAGGTCTGTATAACCGGCGAAGTCGAAATAGAAATAGAAGGCGTAGGCATAGAGACCGAGAGCGACCCCGAGCGGCCGCATCCCGGCCAGGATCTCCGGTTGAGTGGACAGGATGTGAGGATAGAGGAGCTGAGCGAGGACGAATTTCTTGAACAAGCCATGGACGATCCTCTCGCCGCCCGCCCGGATATCGGCGGCCGGTCGAGTCCGGGCAGGGGAGCGGACCTGGGACGCGAAAGGGTTGTACCTGTTGATGGGCCCGCTGATGAAGGCCGGGAAGAAGATGATGTAGTCCATATAGGTCAGGAGGTCGGAGCCTTCGATCTTGTTCCGGAAGGATTCGACGAGAAAGTGGATCATCCGGAACGAAAAATAGGAGACACCGATAAGGCGGACGAACATTCCGGGATCCGTTCCTCCGGAGGTTTGTCCGGATAGAAAGAGGCCTTGGACGAAACGGTACTTGAAAAAGGCCAGGAAGGCCAGGACGGCTGTGATGCCCGCGGCGGCGATCAGTTTTCTCCGAAGAGCGCTGGCCGCCGCGGCGTTTCTGATGAGGGCCCTGCCAACGGCATAAGTGAGCAAGGAGAGCGCGAGGAGCAAGCCCAGGCCTCTCGGGCCGAACCCCGGGATAGCCAGGAGCATCAGAGCCGATGCGAGCCCCAGGGCCAGCCTTTTTCCTCTCGGTGAGGAGTCGAATAACCGGGAAAGAACGGCGATAACGAGGACGGAAAGCCAGAAGGGCAGGCTGTTATAAAAGCTAAAATTCCACCAGCCTGAATTCATAAAGTTTCCCAGATTCTCTCGATGCAAGCCCTTGGGCGCACGTTCGAGAGGAATGTGTCGGCAAGATTATATCGGCGGGCTCCGCCGAATGTCAAATAACTCTCCGAATCACCCCCTGGGGGGATTGACAAAGGCCGGGGCCGGGGGCATCATCAAGCCGTCCATTTCGCTTCTGGGCAACGGTTTGGCGCGAGCGGGGATAGGTGGTATAATTCAAATACTCTGGGATTGGATGGTCACCATGAATAGCATGCCGAAGCGCTCCCTTTTGATCGGGATGGTCATTTTCCTCTGGGGCTGCTCGGCCACACAAAACCCGGGCGAGACGGGCCTCGAAGCGTCCTTCTCCTACTCCCCGGCCGCGCCGACAGCCGGCGAGACCGTCGTGTTCACGGACACGTCGACGGGAAACCCGACCTCTTGGCAATGGGCCTTCGGCGATGGGGGGACGAGCACGAGTCAGAATCCCAGCCATGTATATACGGCGACGGGCGCCAAGACGGCGACCCTGACGGTCGGCGACGGTTCGGATACGAACACCGTGAGCCAGCCTGTCACCGTTGTTTCGGACTCTGCCGTCCTGATCGACCATAATGCCGATACATTGGCCAGTATTCCCTCCGAATGGATTACTCGGGCCAAGCAAACGCTTCACATCGCTTATGGACATACGTCGCACGGATGTCAGATCCCCGACGGCATGACGGGCCTCGTTCAATGGAAGGGTACGACCTATGCCTGGATTTTCGGAGGAGCCAGCGGGGCCCTGGATCTTCGTGATTATAATAATGATTTCGGCGGCCTTGGCATCGCCAACGACCTCGGGAATCCGAACCGGACGGCTTGGGCGACTGCGACGCGGACCTATCTGGCCCAGAATCCGGCCGTCAACGTCATCATCTGGGCCTGGTGCTGGCAGGTCAACGCGACGGTAGAGGAGATCGAGCTTTATCTTGACCTGATGAGTCAGCTGGAGATCGACTTCCCGAGTGTGAGGTTCGTCTACATGACGGGTCATGTGAACGGTACCGCGCTTGACGATAACTACTGCGAGAGAAACCAGCAAATCCGTGACTTCTGTATCAACAACAACAAGATCCTCTATGATTTCGCGGATATCGAGAGCTATGATCCGGACGGGAACTATTATGGGGACAAGATGGTCAATGACTATTGCGAATATGACAGCGACGGCAATGGGACGCTGGATAGGAACTGGGCCATCGATTGGCAGAACTCCCACCCCGGCGAGTGGTACGATTGCCCCGCCGCCCACACCCAGCCTCTCAACGCGAACATGAAAGCTTACGCGGCCTGGTGGCTCTGGGCCCGCCTGGCCGGCTGGGATGGCCGGTGAACGTTGATATCATGGCTTTATCGAGGAAGTTGGGCCTCTTCTTCGCTTTCCTTCTGATCCTCTGCTGCTGTGGCATCATCGCGGAGGATCCGAATCCAGATGACGACGCCGTCCTACACGCCTCATTCTCCTATGCGCCGGGCTCGCCGGCCTTGGGCCAGGCGGTCCTCTTCATGGATGCGTCGACGGGGAGCCCGACGTCCTGGCAGTGGAGCTTCGGCGACGAGACCTCCTCGACCGCCCAGAATCCGACCCATGTATTCACGACCGTCGGGTCCAAAACGGTGACGTTGACGGTCAGGAACCAATCGGGATCCGACAGCGAAAGCCGGACCGTTACGGTTTCAGCCCTCGTGGCGGCCTTCACCTACAAGCCGGCGCTGCCATCGCCGGGGCGCGCGGTCCAGTTCACGGATACTTCATCGGGGACCCCAACCTCGTGGCAGTGGGACTTCGGCGATGGGGCGACGAGCGCAGTGCAAAACCCAAGCCATACTTACATGACGGAACGCTCGTACCCTGTGAGGCTCATCGTCCGCAACGCCTCAGGCTCGGCCACGGCTGACCGGACCCTCTCTGTGACGACGGCGGACGTTGTGCCGGCCGACAGGCTCATGGACTGGTCCTATGCCGGTGTTCCGAGCGGCATTCCTTACCGGACGACCATCTATCGGACCTTGACGCCGTCCAACACGCTGTCCGAGATCAACGCGGCCATAGCCGCTTGTCCTGCGAACCAGGTCGTCTACCTTGCGCCCGGGACCTATAACCTCGGGCAGATCATGTTCGGATCAAAGGCTGGCGTTACCCTGCGCGGAGCCGGTCCCGGTCGAACGATCATCAACACCACCGCCCCGTCAGCCATTTCTGGTACGGACTTGAACTTCAGGGAAGCGGACGGTCTTCCTTTGATCGGTGACGGGGGATTGACCGGGGGTTCTACGCACATCACCCTGGCGTCGTCGCCAGCAGTTGGTTTTCGGATTGGGAACCTTATCCAGATCACGCAAGACGATCACCCGGATTCTCTCGGCCTTCCCGGCATAGGCGTATACCATCGCACCGGTCTATCGGCGGTGTGGGGAATGTCGCCGACAAGAAACCTGCGGTTCACGTCGAGGATAACCGCGATCAGCGGCACCACGATGACACTGGCCACGCCGCTACCGTATTCGTACTCACCCGCGCTGAATCCGAAAGCCTATCCGTTGAGAAGCGGGCCGGGCGCATCTCAGTGCGGCGTCGAAAGCCTGAGCATCCGCGGCAATGGCCACACCGACAGGGCGATTGATTTCGCGGGCGCAGATCGATGTTGGTTCAAAGACCTTGAGATCAGCAACGTCGTTGGCTCGATCGGGATTATCTATCTTCGGCATTCATCGCAATGCGAGATACGCCGCTGTTATGTTCACGATGCGGCGGGCTTCCCGAACCAGTCCGATGGCTATGCGTTTTTCCTCTATTATGGATGCTCCTATGTTCTGGCTATTGATAACATTGCCCGCCGCGTCGGCGCCGGGGTCGTCATCAACGGATCGTCCGGAAGCGCCGTCCTGTATAACTATACAGAGGACGTGCGAAGAGCCGGCCACTCCTGGCTTGACCAGGGGTTTTTCATCAACCACGGTCCTCATGCGATCATGAATCTCGTCGAAGGAAATATCCTCCAAAGGATCCAGAATGATGGATACCACGGCTCAACGTCACATAGCCTTTTGTACCGCAATAACGTCCATGGCGTTCGAACCGGGACGGCTGAGCCGAGGAGACTGATAGACCTGTGCCGCGGCAGCTACTATCACACGGTCATCGGGAATGTCATCGGAGACCCCAGCTGGACGCCCGCAGAGTACGAATACTCCTTGGGGGATACGACGATATCGTGCGTCTACATTCTTGGTTTTCCGGGCATGGACAGCTCGAGCATGGGCGCTTTCGCCTCGGTCCCCTGGGACAACTGGACGAAATCGACCAATGCGCCTGATGCCGATGTCGCCGTTACGCTCATCCGGCACGGGAATTATGACTACCACAATGAAGACGTCGTATGGGATGAGGACATCGTCTCTCGGACCCTTCCCGCGAGCTTGTTTTACGCGTCTAAACCTGATTTCTTTGGAGCTCTCTCATGGCCTCCGATCGGTCCTGATGTCGACGGGCTCGTGACGGACATCCCGGCCACAGCCAGGTGGGACGCTTTTATCGCCTCGGGAAACCTGGACGATCTCTTCCGGGACCGCTAATTAGCCGTTTTGCCCGAGAAGATGGATGACTAGCCATTCGCCCGTCCAAATGCTCTTTGATATCCCCTTTTAGGGTGATTCAGGCCCATTCCCCCCCCACCATAATGGTCCTGACCCGGCTGACAACCGGGTTAAGACACCGTGATGGAGGCGAGAAACATGGCGAGAAAGCCAAGAGTCCGGAACGGGTATCGTACGGCCCTCTTAGGGCTGGTATTCTTTGCGGCCTGCTTCCAGCTCCTATCGATGAATTCTTTCGCGCAAGCGAGGACGCCGGCGAACCCTCTGAGCCGGCTTTCCTCGAGATCCTCGACCAATCTCAAGGTTTCTTTCAGTTATAGCCCCAAGTACCCTGTGGAAGGCCAATCTGTGCAGTTCGTGGTGTCCGCTTCAGGCAACCCCATCTCCTGGCGGTGGGATTTCGGTGACGGGACCACTAGCGCGGATCGGAATCCCACTCATATCTATTCGGGCTCGGGATTCCGCCGGGTTACCCTGGTCGCCGCCACCGACTCTAACAGCAGGACGGCCAGCCGGACGGTTATCGTGATGCCCGCCACGGCGAACGCGACCTTCGTGTTCAGCCCTATGACGCCGGGACCGGGAGAGACCATCCAGTTCGCGGATACGACGACGGGGACGCCGACGTCCTGGCAGTGGAACTTCGGAGACGGCGCCACCAGCACCTTGAAGAATCCGAGTCATGCCTATAGCCGGGCGGGCGCCTACTCTGTGTCCCTGGCGGCCCGTAATGGCTCCGGTACGAAAGCGGGGAGCCGGACGATCACCGTGGCCTCCATGTCCGTGCTGGCGGCCTCCTTTACGTACTCGCCGTCCCTGCCCACGACGGCTCAGGCGGTTCAGTTCACGGATACCTCGGCGGGATCTCCGACCTCCTGGCAGTGGAATTTCGGCGACGGGACGACAAGCGCCGCCCAAAATCCCAGCCACACCTACGCGACGGCGGGCTCCAAGAACGTGACCCTGACCGTGACCGGCAGCGCCGGATCCGACACCTCGGCTCGGACCGTTACGGTCGGGACCGCTCTCACAGCCTCTTTCAACTACAGCCCGACCTCGCCCACAACGGCTCAGGCGGTTCAGTTCAACGATGCCTCGGCGGGATCTCCAACCTCCTGGCTGTGGAATTTCGGGGACGGGGCGACGAGCACCGTTCAGAATCCCAGCCACACCTATACGACAGCGGGCCAAAAAACCGTGACCCTGACCGTTACCAACAGCACCGGATCGGATACCTCGACGCGGACCTTCACGGTCGGGACGGCTCCCGCGGCCTCTTTCAGCTTCAACCCTTCCTCCCCGACGGCCGGTCAGTCCGTGCAATTCACGGATACCTCGACGGGGACCCCGACCTCCTGGGCGTGGACCTTCGGCGACGGGACGACGAGCACCGCCCAAAACCCCGCCCATGTCTATGCGACGGCGGGCTCCAAAAATGTGATACTGACCGTCACAAACAGCACCGGATCGAACAGCGTTAGCCGGACCGTGTCCGTGCTGGCCGCCCTCACGGCGGCTTTCACCTTCACCCCGGCCTCGCCGACCTCCGGCCAATCCGTGCAATTCACGGACACTTCGACGGGAACCCCCTCGATCTGGCAATGGAGCTTCGGCGACGGAGGGACGAGCACAAACCGGAATCCCAGCCACACCTACGCGTCGGCGGGAACTTACAATGCGAGCCTGACTATCATGAACGCCTCCGGGCAAGATGATGTCAGTCGGGCTGTCACGGTCACGGCCCCCAGCACAGTGACCGCCTCCTTCAGCTTTAATCCCAGCGCGCCGGTGGCCTCCCAAGCCGTGCAGTTCACGGACTCCTCGACGGGGAATCCGACGACCTGGCAGTGGAGCTTCGGCGACGGAGGGACGAGCACGGCCCAGAATCCCAGCCACGCCTATGCGGCCGCGGGATCCTACACTGTGAGCCTCACGGCGACCGCCAGCTCGGGCAGCAATACGGGCACAAGGACGATCACGGTCGCTCCCGCGGCGGGCCTAGACGCGTCGTTCTCCTTCAGCCCGTCTTCGCCGGCCCCGGGTCAGTCGGTCAGATTCACGGACTCCTCGACGGGGAACCCGATCTCGTGGCAATGGAGCTTCGGTGACGGGGGGTCGAGCACGGCCCAGAATCCGAGCCATACCTACACGACCGAGGGGTCTTACAACGTGACCCTGATCGCCGGCAATGCCTCCGGAACAGATACGGGCAGCCGGACCGTCACCATCGCGACGACCTCCGATATTCTGCCGCAAGACAGGATCTACGACTGGACGACCGCCGGGGTGCCGGGCGGTATTCCCGCCAGATCGACCGTCTTTAGGACTTTGACGCCGGCCAATTCCCTATCCGACATCAATGCCGCCATCGCCGCTTGCCCGTCGGGCCAAGTCGTCTACCTCTCCGCGGGGACGTATGCCCTGGGAACGATCACATTCGGCTCCAAGTCAGGCGTGACCCTGCGCGGGGCAGGGGCCGGGCGGACCATCATCAACACGACGGCCGGGGAGGCGATCGTCACGGATGGAAAGATCTTCTATGAGGCCGACTCCCTCAACGTATCGAGCGGATACACGGCGGGGTCCCAAAGCATCGTTTTGGCATCGACCCCCTCGGCGGCCTTCGCCGTCGGAAATCTCATCATGATCACTGAAGACGCGAGCCCCAACGCCTTCGGGGCGACGGGTGTCGGCGTCTATTATCGGGCTGGCATGAGCAGCCCCTATGGGCTTACGCCGTCCCGGTGCTTCAGGTTTTCGTCAAGGATCACCGGCGTAAGCGGCAACACGGTCTCGTTCGCCACGCCGATCCCGTATTCGTTCTCCGCTTCTCTGAATCCCCACGCCATACCCCTGAGAGGCGGCCGGTCGGCATCCCTCTGCGGCGTCGAGGACATGACCATCGCCGGCGGCAGTTCTTCCGATAAGGCCGTCGAATTCATGGGGGCCGATCGATGCTGGGTCAAGAACGTCGAGGCCTACGGCTTCTATGGAGGCCACGGGGCGATATATCTTGAGGCTTCCATCCAATGCGAGATCAGACGATGCTATGTGCACGACGCCCGTAGCTACCCATCGCAATCAGACGGGTATTCGTACTTTCTGTATTACGGGTGCGGGAGCTGCCTGATCGTGGACAACCTCGCCTACCAAACCGGACAACAGGTCGTCAACGGGTCCGTCGGCAACGCCGTCCTTTACAACCACGACATCGACGCCCGGAGGGCTGGGCTCTCGTTCATTCTCCAATCGCAGATATGCAATCACGGCCCGCAGAACATGTTCAATCTTTATGAGGGGAATATCACGCAGAGATGGCAGAGCGACGGCTACCACGGATCGGCCTCGCACACGACCCTCTTCAGGAACTACGTCCACGGACTCGTTTCGACACAGTCAAGCCCGGCAAGCCGGAGAGTGATGGACCTGTGCCGGGGGAGCTATTTTCACAACATCGTCGGGAACGTGCTCGGCGATGCGTCGTGGGCCCCCGCCGATTACGAGCACGGCTACAGCGATTCCAGCTCGTCGTGCATCTATATCCTCGGCTTTCCGGGGATGGACAGCTTCAGCATGAGCGCATTCACATCCGTTCCGTGGGCGAACTGGACAAAATCGACGAGCTCTCCCGATGCCGATGTCGCCGGGACGCTGCTCAGACACGGGAACTACGACTACTTCAATCACAGCGTGGTATGGGACGCCGGAATTTCCTCCCACGCCCTTCCCGACAGCCTAGTCTACGCCGCCAAGCCCGCCTTCTTCGGGTCCCTCCAGTGGCCTCCGATCGGTCCCGACGTCAGCGGGCTCGTCAGAGACATCCCGGCCAGGGCGAGATGGAACGCCTACCAGACTTCTGGAAACTTGAGCGATCTCTTCCGGGATTTCTAAGCTCGAAGGCGAAGGGGAGGGCCGAGGCCGGCTACCTCAGTTTCAGCTTGAGGATCTTGCCGGAGTCGCTCTTTGGGAGAGCGTTGCGGATCTCGTAGAGCTTCGGGATCTTGTAGGCGGCCAGGTGCCTCAGGAGGAAGGCCGGCAGCTCGTCGAGCAATCTTTCGGAGGACCCCTTTTTGACGACGATGAACGCCTTGGGGGCCTCGCCCAGCACGTCGTCCTGAACGCCGACGACCGCGGCTTCTTCTATCGCCGGATGCTCGTGAAGGGCCTCTTCGATCTCCTTGGCGCTCACGCGGTTGCCCCCGATCTTGATCATGTCCTTGGTCCGGCCGACCACGAAGAGGAAGCCCTCTTCGTCCATCCGCCCGACGTCACCAGTATAATAGAGCCCGTTCTTGAGGACCTTCTCGGTCTCCTCGGGGTGGTTCCAATAGCCGGACATGAGATTCGATCCGCGGGCCACGATCTCCCCCTCTTCGCCGACAGGCACGGAATGGCCTCCTTCATCGGCCACGAAGAGATCGACGTTGGAGATGGCCTTTCCGATCGACCCCCACTTGCGAGGCAGGTCGTGCGGATCGAGGTAGGACAGCCGGGCCGAAGCTTCGGTCGCTCCGTACATGATGAACAGGCGGGCCGGGGCGAAGGCCTCGGCGACCTCCTTTTGGACGGAGGGGGCCATGGCGCCGCCCGCCTGCGTCACGTAGCGGAGCTTGGGGAATCTCGAGGCCTTGAGGTTTGACCGGCTGAGAAGGATGGTGTAGGTCGACGGCACGCCTGCGAATCCCGTCACATCGTGTTCCCGCATCGTCTGGAGGATGACGTTCGGATAGAGGAACCTGTTGTCCACGACGACGGAGCCGCCGGCGAAGAAATGGGTGTTCAAGAGCGATTTCCCGTAGATGTAGTAGAACGGCAGGACGGCCAGGACCCGGTCCTCAGGTGTCAACTCGAGATAATCGGTTATCGAACGGGTGTTCGATACGATATTCAAATGCGACAAGACGGCGCCTCTGGGCTTCCCCGTGCTCCCGGAGGTGTAGACGATGGAGGCGACATCGAGGTCGATCAGACGCACGCCCGGGTCGTTGTCGGAGCTATCCGCCAGCGCTTCCGGGAGTCTGATCACGGGCCGGCCCATGAAGCCGGCGATTGCCTCCTTCGGCACGCTCCAGACGAGAATGTCCTCGAGAGACGCGCCGAACGCAGCATGCTCCGTGGGAGGATCCGCGGGGAGGGGCAAGAGAGTCCGGGCCGCGAGCCGGTAGCCGGCGATGAGGAACCGGACGCCGCAATCGCGAACGATGTAGCCGATGTCCTCGGCCGTGTTCTCCGTGTTTAGAGCCACCGTCGTCCCCCCCGCTTTCAATACGGCGTAGTAAGAGACGACATACTCGGCGGAATTCTCGATGAAGAGGGCCACCCGGTCGCCCTTTTTCAAACCCCGGTTCAGAAGGAGATGGGCCAGCCGGTTCGCCCGGCCGTTCAATTCGCCGTAGGTGTGCCAGTTCCCGAAGGCGAAGAGGGCCTTCTTGTCCGGGAAAAGACCCGCTGAATCCGCGAGAAAGCTGTGAACAAGCTTCGTGTATCCCATGGGCCTCTTCCCGCGAGTCGGCAGCGGGCGCGGCGCTAGCCCAAGTGGCGCGGCTCCGCTCTCAGATATTCGGTGGCCTTGATCTTCCGCCTGATATCGTTCTGGATATTCAGGACCCGGTCCTCCCCCAGGTCGAGCTCCCTGGCGACCTCGCCCACGGGGACGCCCTTTTCCATGGCGTACCAGACAAGATCGCCGATCTCGAAAGGAACGCGGAAGAAGAACTCCTCCTGAGTGCATTCGGCGCTGTAGGTATCGGTCGTGGGCGTGCGTTCCTGGATCTCCCGGGGGACGCCCAGATGGGCTGCCAGTTGGAAGACTTGCGACTTGAAGAGATGGGCGATGGGCTTGACGTCGGCCCCGCCGTCCCCGTACTTGACGAAGAAACCCTGCTCGTGCTCGTTCTTGTTGCCCGTGCCGATGACGGCGTAATTGAGCCGGTCGGCGTGGTAATAGAGCATGGACATCCGGCCGCGCTGTTTGAAGTTGGAGGCGGCGACGATCTGCAGGTACTCCTTGAGCGGGATCCTGGCTGTCTTTTCCTCCCCCTCGGGCGAGATGATCTTCAGCTGGAAGACGTTGATCTGGTCTTTTTCGCCGAGAGCGGAAGGGAGGATGATCTTAGCCCGGTAGGTCGCGTCGTATTCCGGGAAAACGTCCTTCATGGCCTCGTCCCGGCGCCGGTACGTCCCATAACCGGCCAGGGCCGCGGTCATGTCCTCTACGATGTAGGGGACCCCGTACTGTCGGGCCAGCTTCCTGGCCAGGACGGCGCTGATGGGATTGGAATCGGATTCCGGCATCGTGATGCCGAGGACCTTCTCCGGACCGAAGGCCTTGACGCTCAAGGCCAGGCACACGCTCGAGTCGATCCCGCCGCTGATCCCGATGACGGCGCCGTGCCTGTGCAGATCACGGCCAACAACCTGCCTCAAGCCGCCGACGATCCGGTTCGATTCGACCTCGGCGTCGATCCGTATGTCGTTTCTTGAAAAAGGCATATGATCCTCCCTTATGGCGAGTGCTACGATATCCCATGGGGGCGGAAACTGTCAAGACGCGCGGGAAGGACGTTTTCTGAGCCGGGCCGACGAGATGACCCGGATGCCGGGGACCCGCCGACCGGCTTTGACGCTGATCAGAGAGATCCTTCTCATCGGCGGACCCGCCGATCCTCCAGCGTCGCCAGGAAGCTCAGCAGCTCGATGGCGATGATCTGCCGTCCCGCCGCGTTGAGATGGCCCCCATCGCTTGTGTAGGGCTTATAGAGCAGATCATAACTTTTCCCGTCCTTTTCGAAGGTGGCCTTCCGCTCGCCACCGATGCGGGATTCAATGGCGGCCAGATCGAACAGGGATCCCTTGAACCGCTCCCTCAGCAGGTCGTTGTAGACGTTCCTCTTGACGTTGTCGGCCTCGTCCCAGGGAAGCCTCCCGAGGAGCTCCTTAAGACGGGCCTTGATCCCGACGGGCCGGGAGATCAAGGGAACCGTCATGGTGACGAATTTGACGTCGGGATACTTCTCCGTCAGGTCTGCCAGGGAATCGCCGTAATCCCTGAAAAGCGCTTCGATATCGGTCGTATGGTCGATGTCCACGAAACAAAGCTTGAAAAAAGCGATATCGACGGAACGGCCGACGCCTCCGTCCATGATCTCCCGGAAGCGCTCGATCTTCGAGAGGGGATCCTTGTTCTTCCCGATGAGCGCGTGGCCGAACACGGGTTTGGCGAAATCCTCTAGGCGGGAGGTTTCGCGGACGCTTAGCCTGATCGATGGCCTGCGGGCCATGATTCCCGTGAGCCCATCGATGATGTTCTGCCCGACGGACTGGTGACCGAAGAAGATCCTCCTGTTAGCGAGGGCTTCCCATTCGTCCGCGGATATCTCGTCAAGGCGCTCGAGGCCGGCCTGGACGCTTTTCGTGCCCGCTTCCTTGCAGGAGGAGAACAGGAGTTGGCTTGCGAAACCAAGGCAAAACCAAATAAGCAGTCCGCCACTCATGGTAGGGCTCCTATCAAACCTTGGTCATGAGGTTGGCCAGGGCTTTATACATCGTAGCCTGTCCCCAGTGGAGCATGGGGGCCTTGCTGGTGAGGAACGGCACTTTGGTGTAATAAAAGTGACCGTCCTTGTTCTGCATATGCGCTTCCGTCCACTTCGCGACCTTGACGGCCATGTCCAGGGTTGACGGGCGAAGGTCCGAGAATGTCGCCAGCGTGTCTATCGCCTGGGAGGCGCATTGGATATCGATGGGATAAGTTCGATCATGATAATACTTGGGAGCCCCATCACGGGTAAAGAAATGATGGATGAAGAAGTCAAGCCCCTTGTCCAGGGAGTCCCTATACCGGTCATCATGGGTCGCGGTCATGTAACATCTCAAGCTGTCGAGATTGTATCCTGTGTGGTAGTTATCGATCCAATGATTGTTTGCGGATTCCCCGTAATACCAGGAGCCGTCCTCCCGCTGGCGGGAGCAGCTGTACTCCATCGCCGATTCCGCGACCCGGAGATATTCCTTTTGGCCACAGAGAGCGCCAGTCCGGGCCAGCATAGCGGCCCCGAGCATGTTGGAGTTATGAATGAAAGTCCGGTCATAGGCCACATAACTCAGGCAATGCCCATGGGGCGTTTCCTCGCGGGGGACGCCCATGATCCACTCGCATATGCTCTTGGCGATGTCCAAGTATCTCTGGTCCTCCAAGAGGTCGTAGGCATCGAGATAGGCCTGGCCGATCAGGCTCGTCCAGACAATAATCGGCTCGAGGACCCGGGTCCGTACGTTCCGTGAGGAGAATTCAAAATGATTTCCCCAGCTATGATGTTCGTAGTAGGGGGATTTGTTCCTATCAAGCCAATCCAGAAGCAGAACGGCTTTCGCCCTGTAAGATTCGAAGTGCATATGCCGATACAGCAGAAGGTATCCCCAGGCCATGTAGCCCCGGCCTTTTGTGGATTCCAGCGGCTTCACTCCCAGCAGGGGCCGAATATTGACGGGCGACCGCCGTACCAGCTGCTGGAGGATCCGCTCGGCATAATAGATATTGAATGTCAGGGGGCGCAGGGATGACGACAGGCCGTCGAACGGCTCATAAGCTTTATAGTCATGGCGCTCCACCCATTCTTCAACCGCTTGGAGGCTGGCGAGAAGAGTCTGTCGTTCCGCTTCTTGTATCATCGTTATTCCTCTTTATGAGGGCCTGGCGATACCGGCGCCGCTTTCAGGCCTCGACCCTGGGCATCTTATAGGGATGCCGGGAATCTTGTCAAACTCCGCAGATCTCGATGGCTTGACGCGCGCCGGGCCCATAAAGACGTCACCGGAAACTCGATCCAAGCCTTCGGACCGGCGCCCCGGGCTCTTCCTCCGCCCTCTGGCCCTTAAGAATTCGGCCTTCCGATCCCTTCGTAAACGAATCCGCAGCCCGTGACTTCTCCCGGTTCGTAGATGTTCCGGAAGTCAAAAAAGTATCTTCCCCGCATCGATAGGGCCATCCGGGGAAGGTCCATGTGCCGGAACTGGTTCCATTCGGTCAGGATCACGACGGCATCGGCGCCCTCCGAGGCATCGTATTCGTTGGCGCAATACATGATCCGCCAGGGGCCAGTCCCGAAATCGCCCTCGACGAGCGTGTTGTACCGGCCGCTTTCGACGCTGGGGATATTCGCGAACGGCAACCTTTTCGCATTCTCCATGGCGAAGGGATCGTAGACCTTCACCCGGGCGCCCCTTTCGATGAGGTCCAGGACGATGGGAATGGACGAGGCTTCACGGATGTCATCGGTACCCTGCTTGAAGGCCAAGCCCAAAATGGCCACGATCTTTCCCCCGAGTCCGGACATGCGGGCCTCGATCCTCCCGACCATATGGCGTTTCTGATGGTCGTTGGACTTGACGACGGCGTCGACGATGCTCATTCCCACCCCGAATTCCTGCCCGATCTTGACGAGGGCCTTCGTGTCCTTGGGCAGGCAGCTCCCGCCGTAGCCGGGCCCCGGATGAAGGAAGTATTTGCCGATGCGGCCGTCCATGCCCATGGCCTTGGCGATGTCCCGGACGTCGGCCCCGACCGCGTCGCAGAGGTTGGCGACCTCGTTGATAAAAGCGATCTTGGTGGCCAAGAAGGCGTTCGACGCGTATTTGACGAGTTCGGCCGACTCGATGGAGGTGAAGATGAACGGCGTCTCGATAAGGTAGAGGACGTTGTAAATCTCGCGGATGATCTCTCGGCTCTTATCGTTGTCACCCCCGATGACCACGCGGTCAGGATGCATGAAATCGCGAACGGCCGTCCCCTCGCGGAGGAACTCGGGGTTGGACACGACGTCGAAATCGATGGCTAGGCCCCGGAGCGCCAGCTCGTTGCGGATGACGGCTTGGACCTTCCGGCCGGTGCCGATGGGAACCGTGCTCTTGTTGACGATGACCTTGTATCCATCCATATGGCGGGCGATGGATGCAGCGGCGCGGAGGACATGCTGGAGGTCCGCCGAGCCGTCCTCGACCGGAGGAGTGTGGACAGCGATGAAGATGACCCGCGAGGCGGTCACGGCCTCGACGATGTCGGTGGTGAAGCGGAGACGCCCCGAAGCGACGTTTTTCGCGATCAGCGGCGCCAGGCCGGGCTCGTAGATCGGGATCTTGCCCTGTTCGAGATCACGGATCTTCTCCGCGTCGGTGTCCATACACACCACTTTTAGGCCGAACTCGGACAGACAGGTTCCCGTGACCAGGCCGACGTAACCGGTGCCGATGATGGAGACTGTATTCATATCAAACCTCGCCACCTATTTTGCACATTTTGCCCCGTATATGGAAGGGATTTCCGCGGTCGGCCGGGGCGGCCTGAGTCTGGACCGGAGTCGTCAGGTCACGGCAACGACGGAGGCATATGCCTCAAGTGTTCTGTGGTATTGTGCTTGCTGGTGAAATCCCTGAATACCCGTTTGACCTGTTCCTCGGTCAACTCCATGACCTGGCATATCTCGGGCATATCGACCTTGTTTTCCCAGGCATAGAGCAGGAGATCAAGCACCTTAAAGGGCATTCGGAAAAACCACTCTTCGTCCGTTACCGGAGCGCTGTAAGTGTCCGGGCACGGAGCGCGATCGAGGATCTCCGGGACCACGCCCATGTATTCGGCCAATTGAAAGACCTGATTCTTGTAGAGATGGGCAATCGGCTCGATATCGACACCGCCATCGCCGTACTTGACAAATAGCCCCTGAACCGCTTCGCTCCTGTTGGTCGTCCCGCAGACCAAAAAGTTGTTCTTTTCGGAGTAGTAATATTGCACCATCATCCTGGTCCGGTGTTTGGTGCAGGTCGCGGCTATGATCCCTTGGGCCTGTTCATTGTTAAGGCGAGCCGTTCTCATGTGTCCGTGCGGATCAATAACGGTCAGGATGAAAAAGTTATAGCCATCTTTGTTGAGAATGTCCGCGGGGAGAGTGATCTTCAGCTTATGGCCGGCGTCGAAATCGGGGAAGATCGCCTTAGCCACGGCGTCCCTCTTCTCATATGTCCCGAAGGCTTTCAGGACCGGCGTTATATCGACCGTCACAGCCTCTATGCCAAAGCGCTTCGCTTGCTTTGTCGCGAATTCGGCGCTCTGCGGGCTGGACTCGTCGTCGGGAAGCAGCAAGGCCAGCACCTTATCCTTTCCGAGGGCTCTGACGGACAAGGCGGCGCTCAAGGCCGAATCGACGCCCCCGCTAAGACCGATGACGATGCCCTTCCTATGCAGGGATTGAACCTGGCCCTTGATGAACTCGCTGATCCTTTCGGCTTCTTTTTCGCAATCGATCGAGAAGATGTCCTTGGCAAAGCCCATTGGCCTTCTCCTCCCGGGTCTGTTTCCAAACAACCGTTTCCCAAGGAATAGCATTGACGTCCCGGCAAGTCAATAGCCGGGCTCCCAGCGGGCACGGGGGAAGGCTTGATTATCGCATCGTTTCCGAGTAATCATGTCTGATGCCTTTGGAAACGATCGGCCCGATCCCCGTCACCTTCGACCCCGATGTGATCGGATCGAGGATTCGGGTGGAACCCGGGCGTCTGGAGGAATTCATCGCCCTCGCCCGGGGGCTCATCAGGCCTCGCGCTATCTACGAAACCGCCTTCATAGGCGCGAAAGGGGAGAGGACGGTCGAGGTTGCCGGGATCATTTTCGACAGCCTCGTCCTGCGCAAGAACCTCGAGGGGGTCCATAAAGTATTTCCTTACATCATTACCATCGGCCCCGTTCTCGAACGCTTCGCCAGCGCCCAAGGTGACCTCCTCGAGCAGTACAATCTCGAGGAAATGGCCCATATCGCCATGGAGAGCGCGGCCGGCTGGCTCAGCCATCGGCTCGAGACGAGCTTCGGCGTCACCGGCCTCGCCAATATGAGCCCGGGCTCGCTCGAGGACTGGCCCCTCACCGAACAGACGAAGCTCTTTTCCATCTTCGGCGATACGGAGCGCCTCATCGGCGTGCGGCTGACCGACAGTTTTCTCATGGTTCCGCGAAAGTCCATATCGGGAATCCTCTTTCCGTCGGAAGAGGGATTCATGTCCTGTCAGCTTTGCGACCGCGGACATTGTCCCTCGCGCAAGGCGGCCTATGCCGGAGCCGGCCCAACCGGGTAGAAGCGTATTTTAAGGGATAGACCGCGACATTCACCCGCATTCTCGTTTCGCCCGGTCGGGCTGATGGATTGACAGTCGGAAAGTTTTCAGAGAAGATGACAAATACCCCTTCGGGCGCGTTGGATCGATGAAAAAAACACACATCACGGTCTGTATTTGCACTTACAAACGTCCTCATGCCCTGCGAAGGTTGTTAGAGAGCCTGTGTGCTCAAAAAACGGATAACAAGTTTGAGCTGTCGGCTTCTATCGTTGACAATGACGCGGCGTTGTCGGCGAAACCCATTATCGAGGAATTCCGGTCGGACAACAGGATGGACATTCACTACGCCCACGCAACAGAACATAACCTCGCTTTGCTGAGGAACATCAGCGTGGACAACTCGAAAGGAGACTATGTCGCTTTTATCGACGATGATGAGTACGCCGTGGATCAGTGGCTTCTCCTGTTGCTCAACACGATTTTGGAGCAAGGCGTCTCCGGGGCCTTCGGTCCTGTATTGCCGAAATTCGAGATAAAACCCCCTCGTTGGATCGAAAAAGGGAGATTTTGTGAGCGGGCAAGGCACAAGACCGGATTCCGTCTTAAGGGGCAACATACGAGAACTGGGAATGCGTTGCTCAGAAGGGATATCCTGCTGGACCCCACGAACCGTTTTGACCCTAAGTTTCGCCTCGGAGCCGAAGATGATACTCTCTTCGAGAGGCTTATCAAAAAGGGACATGAATTGGCCTGGTGTGATGAGGCGATCGTCTATGAGGAGATCCCCGCACAGCGCTTGAAGGAAAGGTATTTTATAAAGAGGGCGCGGCTCATCGGCTATATGAGCTATGCCTATTCGAGAGACGAAAGGCCCCGCTACAAGAACGGCCTTGCTCTTTTCGGCTCATGTGCGAAGAGCATCTTCTATGTCGTGTCATTACCGTTGAGTCTGGCGATGGGCTATCATCAGTTCGTCAGGACGCTGACACGCCTCAGCTATAACAGTGCGGTCATCGGGACGGCGCTGGGCTTCTTGAGAATAGACAGACGTGATCTTTGAACTCTGACATGAGTTCTCCGTGACTCCATAACTTCCTATCGCCGGACTCCTTGAATCGACGCAGGGGCCCTTGAATTGTGATCTACGGAAGACGCCCCATCATTATGAGAATGACTCTGGCTCTCGAGCCTGGAGGCCTTCCAAAGGCGTTCGGAATGAGCTCTTAAGGCTTGAATCGTCTCAAAAGAGCCTTGAGGCGTCGAACGACTCTGCTTCGGGACCTGAGAAACGGGATGTGTTTCAGCGGATTCGCCACCGCAGCATCGAACTCTTCTCTCGTGATATTCAAGGCCTCGAGAAAAGCAGGGAGATTCGGGGGCTCCTCCATATAGGCTTTCTTTTCAGCGACCTCCCTGACGGCTTCGTCTCGGGTCATTTGGCCGACTGTCACGAGCTTGCTGAATCGGAGCATTTCCGGTACGAGGGCGGGGAATCGCCTAAAGCGGATCCAATTCACGATATTGTCCATCACACAATCCGTGTGCTCGGCACGGGCGGTATGGGCCTGCCAGCCCAGCTTATCGATGATCGTCGTATATATTTCATCATAGTTCCAATCCATGTAGTTGGGCAATTGTATGGACGGCGGAGATTTGAATATGCCCGCAGGCTCCAATAATAGCCGGGCCTCGGATTCCAAGGGACTTCCGATGAGAACATTCTCGACGAAATCATTGCTGGAGACGAAGAAATCCTGAGAGACATACTCCTCCGTCCTTGGAGAGGTCCCTTTGACAGCGAGCGGGATGCCGAACGCTTTTTGGATCCTGGGTATCATGGCCCCCATCCCGCTCAGACATATCGGGCATAAATATCCCGTTTTTAGGAATGAATAGCGGTACAGCCGCATCGTGAGGTCCCGGCTCAAGGAGAAGTACGCGTGATCGACCTTGAGGGCCTCACAGGTCTTCCGTATGTTCTCCTTCGCATGGTCTGACAGGAATCCGTTATCGAACGTCACGGCGAGACATTTCAAATGGAACCGCTCGCGGCAAAGATAGAGGACATACGTGCTGTCCTTGCCGCCTGACAAAGGCACCAAGACGTCATAGATCCTGTTTTTCTTCTTGGCTTTTTCGAAGAGTCTCTCCAGAGAGGCTTGTCGGCCCTTCCTGACTTCGTTCCAGTTCCCCCAGGATCGATCATGCTCCGTACATACGGAGCATTGCCCTCCCTCTCCGACGCTAACCCCGGGGACTTGGTCCGTCAGCAAACATCTTGAACACGCTTTTTGCGTCATGGCACACCTCCTCCTGCTTTTCTGCGAATATATCAGGGATACGTCACGGGAGTCAAACCCCATCGACTTGAAACCGCCGCCGGCCTCGGGCGGCTCCTTTCATTTTTTGTTTTGTTGTGCTAACTTGAATCCGAAATTAAAGAGAAGAGATGAATTCCCGGGCGCCCGTTGCCTTTTCTGACCCAGGGGGATGAAAGGAACCAGATGGAAGTTAAAATTAATCCAAAAAAGATCTTGCTCTTCCTGGCCGTTCTCATTCTTTCCTTGCTGACTCTGTCGATAGTATTGCAGATCTATAAATTCGGCCATCTCAAGGGTTCCAGCCGATTCATCATAGATCTCTTTGATCTGGATAAGGAATTCAACATTCCCACTCTCTTTCAAACGCTCCACTTGTTTATTGTTTCCGCTGTCCTTTGGGGTGTCGGCCTTTTTGAAAAAGAGACGAACCGCCGGCTTTCATCTTATTGGCGGGTCATATCCATTGTTTTTGCCTTGGCCGCCTGCGATGAGCTCCTCGAGTTTCATGAGAGGCTGATATCGCCGCTTCAAGAGGCCCTCAAGACCGGAGGATTCCTTCAGAACGCGTGGGTCATACCCGGGGGCGCGTTTGTCCTCGTCTTTGCGCTCTATCTTCTGAAGTTCTTCAAGAGCATTCCGAAAAAGACCGCGGGATTGTTTTTATTAGCGGCTGGAATCTATCTGGCCGGCGCGTTGGGAATCGAGATGATCGGGGCGAAATTGTGGACAACGATGGGCTCGAACAATCTCCTTTATGCGATCATCGCGAACATCGAGGAATCCTCTGAGATGATCGGCCTTCTTGTTTTTGATTATGCCTTGCTCGATTATCTAAGATCGAACGCGCGATCCCTCGTGATAAGGTTCACTTGGTCAGGGGTGTCGCCCCTGGATCGTTGAGGGCTGCCCTAAAAATTAAACGGGCTCTTCTCCCGCATCAGCTTCTCGATGTCGGCGATCTCCTTGGGGACGCGGCCTGAAAGCATTTCGTTCCCACTGTCTGTGATCAGGACATCATCCTCGATGCGGACGCCCAGGCCTGCATATTTCTTGTAGACCGGGCCGGCCTTCTCCCGGAAGGCCGCGAGCTCCGCGTCCGGGACCTTGCCCTTGAGGGCGTCGAGGAACGCGTCGAACCGCACCTCGGGGAAATATAGCCCCGGCTCCATGGTCATGACCATGCCCGGCGCCATCTTGACCTGGTCCAACCGCGGGCTGTGCCAGTTCCAGACGTCGTGGACGTCGAGCCCGATGCCGTGGCCGAATCCGTGCTGAATGTAAAGGCGCCTCTGCCACGGGCTCTTGACGTCGGTAACGAGGCCTAGCTTCTCCAGTCCCGCCATCAGGATGTCCTCGACTTCGGTCTGGACGGCTCTAAAAGTGACGCCCGGGACGAGCTTGGCGCAGCCGGCTTTCTCGGCCTCGAGAACGAGAGCGTAGATCTCCCGCTGCTCCTTTGTGAAACGCCCTCTCGCCGGGATCGTCCGGCTGATATCGGACGTGTAGCCCCGGATCCAGGCCCCGACGTCGAAAACGACGAGGTCGCCGGCCGCGAGGTGCCGAGCTGTCGCCCCGAAGTGGACATTGGTCGAGTTCGGCCCGGAAGCGGCCTGGAGGAACGAGTCCTCCGTTTCCCGCTTGTCGAACGCGTATCGGAGGATCGCCGCCAGGTCGACCTCGCGCATCCCGGGCTCGGCGGCGCGGAATGCCTCGTTGAGGGCCTCGGCCGTGAGATCGATGGCCTCGCGCAGGGCGGCGATCTCGTCGGCGTCCTTGGTGAGACGCAGCTCGGACAGGGTCGGATCGATATTGAGGATCGCATCCGATTGGGTGAGGGGGTTGGGAAGACCTGAAGCGCCGAAGGCGCGGGCCAGAAAATCGAAGTCGGAGAAGGGGAGAAAGACCCGCTTCGCGCGCCCGGATCTGATCAAGCCGAAAAGAACGGAGGATAGCTGCGTATGAGGTTTCTCGACGAGTCCCTTGACAGGTTCCGATGCCGCCGCCTGGCTCCCGCCTCCCGCGCCCGGCGCGGCGATCACTTCAGGTCCGCCCGAGCCGCCCATCCCAACGACAACCCCCCGGGCCCCGGAACCGCCGCCCGTCCGCCGGAAGATCGTCTCGCGCGGGCTTCCACCCGGATCGAGGACGAGGACGGCATCAGCCTCCTTGAGGCCGGTGAGGTAAAGGAAATTGAGGTTATCGCGCATTCCGCCGCGGGTCTCATATTGGGAGGGGATGATGATAACTGCGTCCTTATGGATCTCCATCAGCCTGGCCCGTCGCGCGGCGATGGCCGGGGCGTTGGCGGCATCGAGGGAAGCGCCGGGGCGGCCGGGCTGATCTTGGGCGAATTGAGGAGATGCCCACAAGCATAAGGCGGCAACCAAGAATGACAGCAGGGATTTCTGAGAAATCCGTATGGCTTTCATTTTCCTCTCCATATCCCGATTAATCGATCTTCTCGATGACTTGGCCGGTTGCCTTGTCCTTCAAGATCCGTTTGACGCGGCCGTCTGGGAGGCGTTCGGTCTTGATAACGATAAGACCCGCCTTTGCGGCTTCCCGCCGCCCTTTCCTCTGATTTCCCCGCGATTCGGCCTCCTGCGGCCTCCCAGGCGCCTTGGACGGGGTTTTCCTGGCCGGCTTCGGACCCGCTTCCCCCGTTTCCGGGAGCCCTGCGGCCCGCCACTCCGCCAGCTTCACCGGCTCCCAGCGGCCCGACTTCATCGACTTGTAGCAGGCGTCGATGATGGCATTGACGACGTACCCGTCGTAGAACGTCTCCCTCGGCTCCCGGCCCTCCTCCATGGCGTCAAGCATATCCTGGAACATGTGGACATAGCCGAGCGCGTGGACCTCATCGCCCACCGGGAAAAGCCAGCCGATCTGCCCCTCAGCTTTTTCCGCGACATACCCGCCTTCGCCCGTAGCCGTGAACATCTCGAAGCCCGTGCGCAGAAAGTGATCGAGGCGGATCGAGCCCTCTGTCCCGCTGACCTCATCCCTCAGATCCATCCCGCCGCGGAACGTCCAGCTGACCTCGAACTGGCTGATCGCCCCGCCTTCGTATTCGACGAGCCCGATGGCGTGGTCCTCCGCCTTGATCGGGTGGACCTGGGTCGCACCCCAGCAAAAAGCCCGAAGGGGCCGTTTGTCCTTGCCGATGAACGACCGGCCGATCTCGATGCAGTGGCAGCCCATGTCGACTATCGCTCCGCCGCCTGATCGCTCCGGGTTCCAGAACCAGGCGCTGTGCGGCCCGGGATGCGTCTCGCGCGACCGCGTCCATAAGATCCGTCCCATTGCGCCATTGCGGGTCGACGCGAGGGCCTTGAGAGTCTTTGGCGTATAGACAAGGTCCTCGAGATATCCGGCGAAAACGCCGGCCTTCTCCACGGCCTCGAGCATCGTCTTCGCCTCGACGGCCGTCCGGCCCAGGGGCTTAGTGCACAGGACGGCCTTCCCGGCCTCCGCGGCGAGCTTGACGGCTTCCCGGTGCATATCGTTGGGTAGGCCGACGACGACGATCTCGGAATCGGAGTTCTGGATGGCGTCGCGCAGGTCAGGCGTCCAGCGAGCGATGCCCCGTTCCTTGGCGAACGCCTTGGCCCTTTCCTGCGACCGTGAATAGACGTTGACCACCCGGTCGCGGCTTCTCAATCCATGGAGCGTTTGCGTGTAGAACGTCCCGATAAGCCCCGTCCCGAGCATCGTTATTCTGGCCATGTGCGTCTCCTCGAGGGGGGGTGACCTCCTCGCCCCGCCATCAGGGGCCTCATTAGTTATAGGCCTACCGGGGAGCGAATCTCAAGGTTTTTCATCCCTCGAGGCGGGCGATGACCATGCTGATAGCGCCGGTTGCGACGTCGCGGCGCGAAACCTCGATGAAGCCGCTCTCCCGGAGAAAAAACGAGAGGCCGCCGCGGCGCAGGAACTCCCGGCCGTTGCGATAATGCTCGCCGCCCGCGAGGCGCTCGATAGCATGCGCGAATAGGGCCCCGATGCGCGATCGCGCGTCCCAGGGAGGCTTGAAATCGACCGCGATGAGCTTCCCGCCGGGGGCGAGCACCCGACGCGCCTCGGTCATCATGGCGTGCCGCAAGTCCGGGCTCTTGTCGTGAAGGCCGAAGGAGACCGTGACCGCGCGGAAGGTCCGGTCCTTGAACGGGAGACGGCCGGCATCACCGCAGACGAAGGGGATGAGAGGTGCCCGGGCCGCGGCGTAACGGACGAAATTGAAATGCAGATCGAGGCCGATAGCGAGCTTGCTGCCTTCAAGACCAAGAACGGGGACACGTACCTGCGGTACATGTCCCCTCAATTGGTCGCCGGTCCCGGAGCAGACGTCGAGCCAGGGATAGAGCCGTTCCTTCTCGACGGTTCGCGCCACCCGCCGCCGCAATCCTCTGGACATGTGGCCGAAGGCCAGATCGTACGCGCGGCCCGGCAGGTACCAGAAGCCCGTGGGGTGCCGTGGCGACATTGTGGGTATTGTAAAGCAAAACGCGGGGGGTGCAATAAGAAAGTAATAGGAAGGGGTCAGACCTGTTATGGCTCTTGACAAATCACTTTTCTTATGAATAATTTATGGTTAGCAAAAGCGGCTATTTACCCCTCGGGATATAGGCGATGAGCGCGCGAGAGATCCTGCAGTCCTGGAAGGAGATCGCCTCCTACCTCGGGCGGGACGTCCGCACGTGCCGGCGCTGGGAGGAGCACCTCGGTCTTCCCATCCACCGCCTCAACGGCTCGCGCAGGGCCCGCGTTCTCGCTTACAGGGACGAGATCGACTGGTGGCTGGAGACGAAGCTCCACGAGCGCGATCCCGCCACCTCGCTTGGCGCTCCGGCCCACGACCCCTCCGCCGCGACCCCCGTCTCCGTCGTTCGATCCATTTCCCCCTTCCGCCGCTGGTACGCCCTGGTTGCCTTCACGGCGTTCTCCGTCATCGCCGTCCTCGGCTGGCGCACGATCACCAACGGCCGTCCCCGCTTCGTGCCGAGCGGCAGCCGGCCGACGCTCGCCGTCCTGCCCTTCGTCAACGGCACGGGCGACGAAGGCCTCAACTATCTCCGGGAATCCCTCCCCGACCATCTGGTCCGCGATCTCCAGCGGAGCTCCGAGCTCCTGACCGTCTACAGCTTCGACGCCGTGGCCGATGCCGTGCGCAAGCTCGGCCTCGAGCCGGGTGCGTCCCTCACGCTCGAGGACCTCGCCGCCATCTCGGCCAGGACCGGGGCGGACTGGTTCCTCATCGGCGGTCTCTCCCGCACCGGGTCGAGGATCCGCATCGATTACGAGCTCCGCGGACGCGGCGCCGCCGAACCCATCAAAACGGACCGCGTGCCCGGGACCGAGGCCGATATCGCGGTCCTCGAGGACCGCGTCGCCGCCGGAGTCCGACAGGCTTTCGGTGTTCCCACTTCGACCGGGCCAGAGGCCTTGGCGTCCTGTTCGGTGCAGGCCACCCGCTTCTACGAAACGGCCCGGGCGATCGAGCGCAGATATACGGTGTCTCTCGATCCGGCCGACCTCGAGAAGATCATCGGCCTCTTCAACCAGGCCCGCGAGGCCGACCCCGGCTGCCCGCTGGCCTATATCGGCCTGGGCGACGCCTTTCAGCACCGGTTCGTCTACGAGGACTCGGGCCCGGAAGTCCTGCGGCTCATGGAGGTTAACTATCGCCGGGCCTACGAGATGGCCCCGGACCGGGCCGAGACCCAGGTCGGCCTGGCCTGGGTCCACTTTATCAAGCGTGACAACGATCAGGCCTACTCGTTCCTCAAGAGAGCCGTGACGCTCGATCCGTCGAGCCTTCATGTCCTGCTCGAGACCGGGGCCTTCCTCCGGAGCATCGGGATGCTGGAGAGGGCCGCAAAGTATGTCACGAGGGTCATCCAGGCCGGGGGAACAACGGCGGACGTCTTTATGCTCCGGGCCTGGACCTATGAGCAGATGGGACTCTATGAATCGGCGCTTGACGACTTCGACAAGATGATCGAGCTCGAGCCGGCCGACTTCCGGCCGCGCTGCTTCCGGGCCCGGGTGCTCATCCTGATGAAGCGATACGATGCGGCCGCGACCGAGCTGGCGACGGCCGAGACTCTCGAGCCGGGTGACCCCTTCATCGATCTGGTGAACGGCCTGGCCGCGGCCGCGCGCGGGGACAAGGAGTCCGCCCTGGCCGCGCTCGAAGCGGTCCGGGACGCGGGCCGCCCGACGAGGGGCACGTATTACCGGTCGCGCGTCTTCGCGGCGCTCGGCATGTTCGACGAGGCCGTCGCTACGATCGAATCGGGCATCGACCGGGGCTTCGAGGACGTCCACGACTATCTCTATTTCTTCGCTTTCCTCAACAACACGCGCGATTACTTCTATGACAAGCTGAGGGACGATCCCCGCTTCGCCGAGATCCTGCGGCTCGAAGAGCGCAAGTATGCCGAGAAGCTCGAGAAGTATAGCGGGCTGTGATCTAAAATCGGGGTGTCCCCCTTTTTCCCCCTTGGAAGATTTCCAGCCTCCCCCCGTCTAATAGAATGCGGAGGAACACTCGGTGAAACTGGAACTTGACCCGAAGAAGACGCTGGTTATCGCCCTGACGGCGCTCGTTCTGATCTTCGCGGTCTGGCTCGTCTCGCCTTTCTTCCGTCTCACTGAAGCGACCGAGGCCAACGGCCGGATCAACAGCTACCGGCTCTTCGTCGGGCTGATGATCATGATCGGGTTCGTCGGGAAATCGCTCTGGGACGTGCTCGCGCCTCAGGGCTTGGCCAAGAAAGTCTCGAACACCAAGGCCATCGCCCTCGTCGCGCTGGCCATCATCATCATGGGCTTTGTCGTCTTCACTGTCGCCCGGGCCCTGTCCTTCTATCTCGATTCATCGATCGCCTCCGACGCCTCTCAGTTCCTTCCCTGAGATCTCCCCGGTCCCGGGGAATACGACCTCAAGCCTCGCTTCGCCCTTTTTGAGCGTTCTGAGTCAGCTTCTTCCGGCTGATGGCGACGATGTTCTTGACGAGGTCGACGGCGATCATCAGCGCGACGAAGAGAAGCGTGATGAGGATCGTGTTCTTCGCCCATGATCCGACCTTGGGCGAGTGCTTCTGTAGCTTCTCGGCGATCTCGGCGACAAAGAGATTGTCGAAGGGCTGGGTCAGGATCAGGCCGATGAGGGCGAGCGAGATCGTGTTCGAAACGACGTCGACCCAACGGGAGCGGGTGACAAGCTTGACGAGGAGCGCCATGGTCGAGGCGGCGAACATGGCGATGACGATGAGGGAGATGCGACGGCCGGGACCCGGCGTGAAGAGCGGCCGCAGGTTGTCCCAATCCAGGTTGACGAAGAAAATGGTCTGGTGCTTGGCGAAGATATAGAGCGCGAAGTCGGTGATGGCCAGCATGACGACCGCCCCGACGCCCGTCGCGATGCGGCTCTGCCAGAAGTTCTTGGCCGGGGGCTTTATCTCGTCGAGGTCGACCCCGAACTTGGGCCAGGGGAGCTTGACGTCCTTGCCGCTTTGGGTGATGAAGTAAAGGACGAGAGCGACCGCGCCGAGGTCGGTGAGGAACGCCGCCGGCAGATATATCAGCGCGTCGATGAAGCTGAGACGGGGAATGTAGAGGAGGGGGAAAAGGACGAGCTCCCTCTTCAGGAAGACGGCGAGAACGGTCAGCCCGGCGTGGAGGGCGAAGAGGAGCGAGGTGTAGCGGACGAGGAAGCGCTTGTAGGCCGGGGCGATGATCGGCCGGCTTTCGTCGAGATATCTTTCGGCGACCTTGCGGGCCGGGCCAAAAGCGGCGATGGCCTTCTCGATGGCGGCGTCGGTGAATTCGCCGGGGCCCTCGGCGGCTTTCTCCGTGATGTGGCTGCGGATCTCGGACAGTATCTCTTCCCGTTCGGCCCGGCCGGAAAGGAAGTGGCTGATCTCTTCGAGATAAGCTTCGAGCTTGTCAGACATGGGAAATCTCCTTGCTGATCTCATCGAGGACGCGGTTCTGGTTCTTCCAGACATCGAGAAGGCCGGCGCGCAGGGTCCGGCCCTCCCGGGTGATGGCGTAGAACTTGCGGGGCCTGTCCTCGGTCAGGTCCCACTTCGAGGCGATCCAGCCGTTCTTCTCGAGCCGGCGCAGAAGGGGATAGAGGGTGTTCTCCTCGACCTTGTAGCCCAGGGTCTCGATGTGCTTGACCATGGAATAGCCGTACATGTCCTTTTCGAGAAGGGCCAGGACGAGGATGTGGAGGAAGCCCCGGTTCATCTCCGTAACGAGGCTGCCGATGTCGGGTTCGTTTTGCGTTTTGTCGGTCATGATGTGTATCTCACTATAATGTGTTATATACTATAGTGTATGATACACTGCTTGTCAAGCACTTTTTTCATTTTTCCCGCTTTCTTGATCCATTTCGGAATCCTCCGATTTCCCTTGGCTCTTTTTCCTAAATTGAACAGATATTCCCATTATTCCACCCCGATTGCGGGATAATCCCCCGACCCTGATGAGTCGGCATTGGGGCCTCTTGGGGGAAGACGCGGAGCCGCTCACGGCAGAACCGAAAAAGGAGCAGGCCCAATCTTGAGATAGGTCATTTCCGGTGCAAATAACGGGGTTTTTATGTTTTATTTTGGCCGGGACTTGCGCGGGGGGGCCTCCCATACCCGTTTGACAGCCGGGGGAGGGTATGCCACCATAGACCCAAGATGTGCGAATTCTGCCATCAGCATGGCGAGGGGAAGAAGTGGTATCTCAACGCCAATAATTACGCCGAGGACCTGATGAGCGACCTGAGGCGGCGGCGCTTCATCACCCGGTTCTTCGAGAACCCCGGGCATCTGGCGAAGGGGGAGAGGAGCCTGAAGGCGCTCGACGTGATGCCCGATTTCCTCTGGAAGGGCCTGCGCAGGAAGATCATGGCCAAACAGCAGGTCAAGCACTTCGGGCAGGTCGTGCCCATCGAGGACATCGAGCGCATCCTGGCCCTGACGACCTCGGTCGTTCGCCTCTCCTGCATCTGCCGGCATGTATCGGCCGGCCAGGAGCAGCGGTACTGCTTCGGCGTCAGCATGGGGCCGGACGGCGGCGGCATCGCGCACCTCCTCAGGGAGATCGACGCGTCCTATCTCGTCGGGCCCCATACGGCCGGGCTCGAATCGATGTCGAAGGGGGAGGCGTTGGCGCGGATCCGCGAGACGGAGCGGGAAGGCAACTGCCACACCGTCTGGACGTTCGTGACGCCGTTCCTGGCCGGCATCTGCAACTGCTCCCTTCCGGCCTGCTATGCCTTGAAGACGACGGTGACGCACAAGACGCCTGTATTTTTCCGAGGTGAGTACGTGGCCCGTGTCGACGCCGATAAATGCAGCGGCTGCGGACTGTGCGTCAAGCTGTGTTCGTTCAAGGCCTTCAAACCGCGCCAGAAGAAAGACAAAGCTGAGATCGACCGGCTCAAGTGCTACGGCTGCGGCATCTGCCGGACCGCCTGCGTCCGCGATGCGATCACCCTCACCGACCGCGCCGACATCCCCGAGGCCGCCCCGCTCTGGCTTTGAGTCAGACCCTGTGTTCCCTCAATCCCGGTCCCTTTGCCCCATGATGAGCACATGACCGTTTGGGACCGGGCGCGCGGATTCCTGAGAAAGTTCGGACCCGGGTTTGTCACGGGCGCGGCCGACGACGACCCTTCCGGCGTCGCGACCTACTCCATCGCCGGCGCCGCGTACGGCTACGGGATGAACTGGATGGTCCTCTTCCTGCTCCCCGCGATGGTGGCGATCCAGGAGATGTGCGGGCGGATCGGCCTCGTGACAGGGGAAGGCCTGGCCGGGGTTATCAAGCGTCATTATTCCAAGAGACTGCTATGGTTCGCCGTGGGGCTCTTGGCCGTGGCCAACACCATCAACATCGGAGCCGATCTCGGGATCATGGCGGCGTCGCTGCAAATGCTCTTCGGTCTGCCTTATCACCTTTGGCTTCTGCTGGTGGCCGGGACGATCGTCTGGCTCGAGATCCGCGTGCCTTATAAGAAGTACTCCCAAGCGCTGAAGTGGCTCGGGCTCAGTCTGCTGGCCTATGTCGTGACGGCCTTCCTCGCGAAGCAAGATTGGAAGGGAGTGGCCCTGGCCACCCTGATCCCCCATATCGAGCTGAAGACGGGCTTCCTGATGACGCTCGTAGGGTTCGCGGGCACGACGATCTCGCCTTATCTCTTCTTTTGGCAGGCCTCCGAGGAGGTCGAGGAGGAGATCGCGCTCAAGAAGATCGCCGATTTCAATGACGAACCGGCCGTGACCTGCCCGGAGATCCTGGCCCTGGGGACGGACACCAAGATCGGGATGGCCTTTTCGAACGCGATGACGTTCTTCATCCTTCTCACGACGGCGGCCACTCTGCACAGGAACGGCATCTTCAGCATCGACACGCCGCAGCAGGCCGCGGCGGCCCTCAGGCCGCTGGCCGGCGACATGGCCTATTGGCTGTTCTCCCTCGGCATCATCGGCATCGGCCTGCAGGCGATCCCGGTCCTGGCCGGCTCCGTCGGATATGCCGTGGCGGACGCCTTGGGGATCGAGCAGGGTTTGGGGAAGCGATTCTCGAAAGCCAAGGGGTTTTATTCCGTCCTGGCCCTGGCGACGATCGTCGGATCCCTGATGAATCTCCTGGGGATCAACACGATCAAGGCGCTGTACTTCGCGGCGATCGTGAACGGAGTGGCGGCCGTGCCCCTTATCTTCATGATCATCCGGATGGCGCGGGACCGTCGCATCGTGAAGGGATTCCGGACGCCAGTGACCCAAAGCATCGTGGGCTGGCTGACCTTCGCCTTCATGGCCGCGGCGGTCGTCCTCATGGTCGCCAGCCTGCTGAGATCCGGGCTCTAAGCCGGTCTCCCGCGGCGGCCGCGCGTTCACTCGGCGTAGATAAGCACGAGGATGATCGAGTTCGGCACGAGCCCCGGGCGCGTGCCCTGGGCGATGCCGATCCCCGCGCGCCTGGCCGCGTCCGCGGACGGATTGGAGGCGGCCTGCTTGGCGCCCTCCTCGAGCGAACCGACGACGCTCATGACGGCGATGGCCGATCGGGCGTCCCTGAGCGTCTGCTCGAGACGCCGCTTCAGCCTCCCCATGACCTCGTCCTGGGTCAGCGCGTGGTCGTCCAGGAACTCGCGGGCCGCGCCATCGGCGAGCTCGCTCAGCGCGGCGTCCTCTTCGAGCGCCGCGGCGCCGACCGACTCGCGAAGTCCATCGAGCTCCATCCGGAAAATGGCCTTGGCGTCGCGGCCAAGCGGCGGGATGCGCCTGATGAATATCTCTGTGACGAGGTAGCTCGTGCGGTCGTTTTCCTTCTCTGACACGATGCCGATGCCGGCATGGGTCGCGCCCCGGAGCAGGATCGCGGCGCGGTGGCCGGGGCTGTCCATGAAGCCCCTGTGGATCTCGTCCGGCAGGTAGCCCCTGCCGACGCACTCGGCGGCCAGGCCGGTGGCGATCCCCGCCCTGAGCAGGCGCTCTTCGGAGCCGCCCGTTGTCGGCGAGACATGGCCGACGAAATCGCTCGCCTGCATGTCCTCGCTGTGCTTCAGCGCGACGGCGGCGAGCTCGGGATCGAATTCCAGGCGGTCGAGGCCGGCCGCGGACCGGTCCGCGTTGATGAGCTCGAGCAGCCGCCACTGCGCTTCGTCCGGCCGCGCGGCGCGCCTCGGCACGGCCACGGCCCCGACGGTCTCGTCGACCGGGACGCCGACATAGACCGGGAAATTGGCGATGACGTCCGGGCCCTTCGGTCCCTGGGCCAGGATCTCCAGCCGGTGCCGGCCCGTCTCCGCCAGACGGACTCTGATGCTGAATCCGGGACCCCGGCCAAGGGGTTCGATATGGGTCTCGCCGCCTGGCAGCGTATGGGCGAGATCGGGCTTGGTGAACGCGCCGGTGAGACGGCCGTCGAGCGCGATATCGCCCGGAACGGACAGGCGGCGCGGCACGGGCCCCATCTCGACGTGCCGGCGGCTGAGGGCGACGACCACGACGACCCCGCCCCGCTCCCTTTCGGCGACGCCGCCGATGTGGGTATAGTCCGCGAGGTCGAAGATCCTGGCCAGGCGCGCGGAGACGACGCCGGCCAAGCGCGGGGCGTCACGGGCCCGGGTCATGAGCAGGTGAGGCAGCGGTTCGACCAGGCCGAGCCGGTTGGTGAGAAGATCGAATACGCCCTGTTGAGGGAAGGTGTTATCGGGGCCCAGATGGTCGTAGACCCAACGGGCCAGCCGGGCCAGGCGCTTGTCCGGCTGCAAGGACGTCCCGAGGGCTTTGTTGATGCGGGCCAGCGATCGGCCCAGGACGGCGGCCTCGCTGCCGAGGAACCCCGCGCCATTGGGCACGTCGGTCCGGTATTCCGGCGCGCTGGGGAACGCGCTGAGATCGACGATCGTTTCTTGCCCGGAAGCCGCGATAGCTCCCCTGGTACCGCCGGCCGCGAGCCATATCAGGCCGGCCATGACGGTCGCCGCGATCGCGACCGGGTAACGACGGCCGGACGGTACCGAGATCATCGTCTATTTTTTCTTCTTCGCCGGCGGGACCCAGTTCTCGATGAACTTCTTGGGGCCGCCCTCGCGCTCCTCGACGAGCGCCTGGAAGATGGCCTTCATGTGCTCGTAGGGGAGGGTCCCGATGATCATCCGGTTGTTGATGATCAGGGTCGGCGTCGAGCGGATGCCGAAGGGGTGTTCGTCCGAGGTCTTCTCGTATTCCGCGCCGGTCGCGACCTGGGCGCGGATGGTCTCTCTGATCCCCGGATCGTCCAAGGCCGCCTCCACCCCGTATTTCCTGGCTAGTTCGCGGCGCCATTCGGGGTCGCGCGCCGCCCGGAAATTGGCCCAGACCTCGTCGTGGATGGCCTTGAACTTCGACGGGTCGTAGGTCGCGATGTAGGCCAGCTCGCAGGCCCCGGGGTGGAGCTTCGCCTTCTTCGGGACGACCTCGTTGCACAGGCCCTCGAGCGGGAAGAACTGGAAGACGACGTTGATCTTCCCTTTGAACTCCTCCTTGAGCCGCTCGAACTGCTCGTTGAGATAGAGGCAGTCGGAGCAGAGGAGATCGCCGTACTCGATGACCTGGATGGGCGCATCCGCGAATTTCTCGGTCGCTCGCGCCGTCCAGAAGGGGGAGATGACGCTTGGCCAGGCGACCTTGGGCAGCTCGTAGAACTGCTTGACGATGTTGACGGCCATGCCCGTCTGCGCCGCCTTGCGGGCGTTGTGGTACTCGACCATGCCGTAGGCGCCGGCCGCCGCGGCGAGAGCGAAAACGAAGAGCAGCTTGATCGACGGCCGGACCCAGCGCCCGACGACGTTCTTCGTCTCATGGTCGATGCCGCGCATCCAGAAGAGGACGAAATTGAAGATCGAAAAGAGGTAGAAGCCCGAGCAGAGGAGGCACAGGCTGCCGAGATGGAGCACGGAGTAGAGGAAGAGCGTGATGACACCGATGACGTTGAGGAGCGAGAGCGACTTGTTCGTCCGCTCGAAGGCCTCGGACGGAAAGACCGTGCCCAGGACGACGAGGAGGCCCATGATCACGCCGAAGAAGCCGAGCGGCACGCCCATGATCTGGGAGATCTCCGAGAAGGCCGAGCTGTCGCAGTTGAAGAAGGCGCTGATGTCGCAGAAAGAGCCGGCGAAGATCGTCTTGGGGTAGTTGGCCTTGAAGAAATGGTCGATGGTCATGACCGAGGCGGCGATCATGCCCGACCCGGCGAGGAAGCTCAGAACGCGGGGGAGCGTGAGACCGTCGAGCGTCAACGTCCTGCCCTTTGGTTTGTCCATGCTCTGCTCCTCTCGTCGACAACTGGCGGTACGGGCCGAGGCGCATCTTCCCCGACTCGCCCTGTCACACCCGATCAGGCCGGGAGCCGTCCGGGCCGGAGGCATTATATTGGGTTCTCCCCGAGGGCGCAAATCCCCCTTCCGGGCCGAGGGAAAAAGCGATATATTGACCTCTTTAGCGAACATCCCGCCCGACGAGGAGGCCTAGCATGATATCTCCCGGCACCAGAAGCTCCACCAGGCGTTTCGGGCTCGCGGCCCCGGCCGCCGCCCTGACGCTCATCGCCGCCTGCGCGGCCGCCCTCGCCCTCGGGGCGCCGGCTTCGGCCGCCCCGAAAGTGCCGATCGCGTTCGACGACTACCACGGCTACACGGCCACGGTGAAGTACCTCAAGGCCGTCGCCGCCGCTTACCCCCAGATCACAGCGCTCCTGGAGATCGGCCAGAGCGACATGGGTCGGCCGATCTACGTCCTGGTCGTCTCGAATAGGAAGACCGGGACGACCGTCGACGCCCATGTCGCCCTCCGCGATCCGCGGCCCGAGGGTGTCAAGAACGTCGCGCCGATGACGCCCGACATGGGCAAGCCCGGCCACTGGATCTGCGGCGCGACCCACGGCAACGAGTACACCGGCACCGAGGTCTGCCTCTACACGATCGACAAGCTCGTCTCGGGCTACGGGGCGGACAAGGAGGCGACGGCCCTCGTCGACGGGAAGGCCTTCTACATCTGCCCCATCGTCAATCCCGATGGCGTCTTCAACAGCCTCGAGAAGGGCGTCTCCCAGCGGCAGAACAGCGCCCTCAAGGACAACGACGGGGACGGCAAGGTCAACGAGGACGGGCCCGACGACCTCGACGGCGACGGCGTCATCGCTCAATTCCGCTACAAGGATCCCCGGGGGGCCTATATCGTCGACGACGAGGATCCGCGGCTGATGGTCCGGGTCCGGCCGAACGAGAAGACGGACAAGCCGCGCTGGTCGGTCGTCCCCGAGGACAAGGACAACGACGGCGACAAGCGCCGGGGCGAGGACTCCGAGGCGGGCATCGACCTCAACCGGAACTTCCCCGAGGGCTGGTGGAACGACCAAGGCTTCGCCGGCGGCTCGGGCGACTACCCGACCTCGGCGCCCGAGTCCCGGGCCCTGGCCGAGTTCTTCGTTACCCACCCGAACATCTTCATGGCCCAGTTCTACCACACCATGGGCGGCTTCACTTATCGGCCCCTGGGCACGGCCCCCCACACCCGGCTCGACCCGCGGGACGTGGCCGTCCTCGACTTCGTCATGGGCAAGAAGTACCTGGAGACGATGGGAGAGGACGTGCCCGAAGCCTGGAAGGACCCGGCCCGCATCCCCGAGCTCCGGGAGGAGCTGCGCAAGACCTCGAAGAATAAGTACGCGATCGAACGCGGCTACGAGCTTCCCTACGGCTGGAAGGTCAGCTACGACGAGGTCGCCGACCGGCGCTACGGCTTCGGCATGACCACCGACTGGGACTTCCTCCAGCTCGGCGTCTGGTCCATCACGACCGAGCTCTGGAACCCGGCCAAGGACATCCCCGGCCTGCCGCGGACGTCACGCGCCGGCGTGGGGACCGAGGGACCCGGGGCGCGCCTGGCGCTCGACCAGGCGCTCCTCAAGCACCAGGACGAGAAATACGGCGGAAGGCTCTTCGTCAACTGGAAGCCGTTCAAGCACCCCCAGCTCGGCGACGGCGAGATCGGCGGCTGGAACCCCAGATACTCGTCCAACGCCTGGCCCGGCGAGCCCCTCGCCGGCGTCTGCGATCGGCATTACCGTTACGAGATGTTCCGGGCGGCCCTGCTGCCCGACGTCGTCGTCACGGAGGCCAAGGCCCGGCTCCTCTATACGTCCGAGAGCGCCCGCGAGGCGACGGCCGCGGTCGCGGACGGCGAAGTCAGGATCAAGAAGGGGGGCGCGAAGGGCAAGTACCGCATCGTCGAGGTCACGGCCGTCATCGAGAACAAGGGCCCTCTGGCCACACACACGGCCCGGGGCTCGTCGCTCCGAGGCAACCGCGAGGACGTCGTCTGGCTCGTCGGAGCGCGGGACAAGGTCACCTTCCTCCAGGGAACGCCCTACCAGCGACTGGGCGTCCTCGACGGGGCGATGAGGATCCCCAGCGCGGCGCCCGGCGGCGGCGCCGGCGGCGGCGGGATGCGGATGGCGGCGCCCGGCGCCCCGGCCGAGCGGACCATGGCGCCGATGCCCCAGTTCCAGAGGCGAGGCGGACCGCCCGGCCCGACCCAGGTGGGGACGGGCGGGGCCCGGCGGGAGGTCCGCTGGCTGGTCGCGATTGAAGGCGACTCGCCCCTGAAGATCGTCTCTTCGTCCCAGAAGGGCGGGACGAAGGCCGTCGACGTGAAGGTCCAGTAGGAGGCCGCCATGAGCACGAAGACCAAGATCGGCATCCTCATGACGGCTCTCCTGGCAGGCGCCCTCGTCGCCCAATCCAAGCTCCAGACGAACCCCGGCGGCTATCACGGCGAGCTCGACTACCCGATGAGCTGGAAGCGCTACTACGGCTACGAGGAGTGGACGAAGATCATGCGCGAGCTGCAGAAGAAGTATCCCCAGCTCGCCGACATCGAGTCCATCGGCAAGAGCCGCATGGGCCGCGACCAGCTCCTCCTGACGATCACGGCCAAGTCGACCGGCCAACCCGGGACGAAACGGGCCATGTGGGTCGACGGGGCCATCCACGGCAACGAGGTCAACGGCATCACCTGCTCCCTCTATCTGGCCTGGTACCTCCTGACGCGCTATGACTATGACCCGTTCGTCCACGACCTCGTCGACAGCACGACCTTTTATATCCTGCCCGGGCTCAACGTCGACGCGAACGACTCGTACGTGCGCTTCCCCAACACCGAGAACAACCCGCGCGAGCCGTACCGGCCGGCCGACGACGACGGCGACGGCCTCTTCGACGAGGACCAGACCGAGGACGTCGACGGCGACGGCGAGCTGTCGATGATGTACGTCGAGGACCCGGACGGGGAGTCCAAGCTCTCGCCCGATAAGCGCCGGTTCGTCCGGGTCGAGGACCCGCGCGAGGAGGTCCGGCGGTTCCGCCGCGTCGGCGCCGAGGGCTTCGACAACGACGGCGACGGGATGATCAACGAGGACGACATCGGCGGCCCCGACCCCAACCGGAACTTCCCCTATGGCTGGGGCGCCGCCGATGGGTACCCCTACCCGATGAGCGAGGTCGAGACGCGGAACGTCTTCGAGCGCCAGCTCGAGCTGCCCAATATCTTCGCTTCCTTCCACTACCACAACACCGGCCGGCTGATCATGTTCCAGGCGCCGCCGGCCGTGCGCGCGCCGGCCGCGGGGGAGGCCTCGCCGCAGGCGCAGAGGCAGCAGCAAATGGCCCAGCAGAGGATCGAGGAGATGAAGAAGGCGGACAAGTACGCCTACGTCGCGCCCCGCCAGGTCGCGCCCGAGTATCAGCACGATATGGACGTCCAGAACGAGATCGTCAGCGCCGGCGCCCGCCTGCTCAAGGACTATACGCCGACGATCGGCGGGCTGAGCGGTCAGGCCCACGCGGCCACGTACTATATGCTCGGCGCCTACAGCTACCTCATCGAGCTCTGGGGTTCGCCGGCCTTCGAGGCCGACATCGACGGCGACGGCCAGGTCTCCGACGAGGAGCTCATGAAGTGGATCGACCTCGAGCTCATGGGCGAGGGCTGGGTCCTGCCCCACAAGGCCAGGCACCCCGACCTCGGCGAGGTCTGGATCGGCGGCACGTCGCGCAAGCACGTCGGGAGGACGCCGCCGGCGAGATATATCGAGACGGAAGCCCTGCGCAACGCCAACTTCGTCATGTACGCGGCCAGCCAGTTCCCACGGATCGAGTTCGGCGCCGTCGAGGTCACGCCGGCGACCGGGGACCTCTACTGGGTCGAGATCGAGGTCAAGAACGACAGGATCTACCCGACGTCGTCGGATCGGGCCGTGGCCCTCAAACGGGCGGTCATGGACAAGATCACGGCGACGGGGGGCGGCGGGGTCGGGATCGTCGAGGTCCCGGCGGCCCCGACGGCCGTCGACGCCTGGAACCGGGCGGCCCAAAGCGAGGTCGTGACGGCCAAGGGCACGGAGTTCCGGCTCAAGGGCCACGAGACGAAGCGGTTCTGCGTCCTGGTCAAGATGGGCGGGACCGAGGGGACGATCGAGTTTACGGTGCGGTCGAAGATGGGCGGGACCGCGGTCAAGAGAATCACGCTCAAGGCGGAATAAGGAGGGACCGTCCCCGATCAGGCGGGCGGGGGGACGGGAGGAAGCGGTTTCTTGCGGCGGTGCTTGTGGGGACGGGACCGCGGCGGGGCGCCGAAACGGTTCCGGAAGATGATCGAGAACGGATCGTCGCAGGTGCCGAACGTGCCTTCGACGAGGAGCGAGGCGATCCGCGAGGCTTCGGGGTAGTGGGGGCGCTCCTTGAGCGCCCAGCGCATCTTGCCGTCCTCGAGGGACCGGAGCATGTGCTCGACGATGGCCAGGGTGTGAACGGTCTCGAGGAGAAGCGTCTTCGGCACCGTAGCCGTCGCGTGCGATCCCCGGAACGCGTCGTAGAGGACCTTGGGCTTGTCGCCCTGGATCGCGGCGAGGAGCGGCTCGGCCCAGGGCCAGAGCAGCAGGCCATACATGACCTCGGGCGGCGGCGCGCCGCCTGAGCCGATCGAGGCGTCGAGGGCGCCGAGAAGGAAGGTCAGCCGCTCGAAGGCGTTATCGGAGGCCTGGTAGATCTCCCCGACGTTTCCCAGGACGCGGGGCAGGATGCCATGGGCGCGGGCGGCCTGAAAGAAGGCCCGGACGCTCCCCGATTTCATGTCCTTGTTGAGTTCCTCGAACAGGCGCGACCCGGAGCAGACGCCGAGGCGGTGGCTATGGCGCGGAATGGCCTCGGCGGTCTTCTCCTCGATCGAGAAGCCGAGGCGCGAGGCGTGGCGGAGGACGCGCCAGATGCGGACCGGGTCCTCGGTGTAGCTCGCGTCCGGGTCGCCGATGATGCGGATGCGGCCGGCTTCGAGGTCGTCGAGGCCGCCGACGTAGTCGATGACGGAGTAGGTGGCGATGTCGTAGAAGAGGGCGTTGATCGTCAGATCGCGGCGGAAGGCGTCCTCTCGGGGCGTGCCGTAGGCGATGGGCTTGAGCGGGAGGCGGCCCCGGCGCGGGCCCGCGGCGGGGACGGCACATTCGGGGAGGGGCCCGGCGTCGGCGGCGTCCGGCGTATCGGCGCGTTCCGGGGCCGCCGCGCTCCCTGGCTCTGTCGGAACCGGTTCTATCGGGGTTATTCCCATCGGGCCCGGCTCGTCGGCGCCCGCCCCGGGGGGCTCTTCTTCAAGCGGTTCCGCCGCGTCTTCCGCCCGCTGGGCCGCCGCGGCGGCGGCGCCGTCCTCATTCTCCCGGGCGGCAGCGGCGGCCCGCGCCTCCTCCTCCTCGCGCTCGGCGGCGAGCTCCTCTTCGTCGGGCCTGCGCCGGAAGGTCGCCACCTCGATGATCTTCCCGCCCTGGAACCGGACATGGGCCAGCCGGAAGCGGCGGCCGATGAGAAAGGCGTTGCGGAAGAGCTTCTTGATCTGGTTGGGGTGGGCGTTCGTGCCGACATCGAAATCGGCCGGCCTGCGGCCGAGCATGAGGTCCCGCACCGCGCCGCCAACAAGGTAGGCCGTGAAGCCGTGCGCAGTCAGGCGGTAGAGGACCTTTAGGCAGTCGGGATCGAAGTCACGGCGCGAGATGCGATGGCGGCCGCGGTCGAGGATCGTCGGCGCTTCGAAATCGGCCTCGGGCGCCCGGTTAGGGTCTTCTTCGGAATCGGTCATGGACATACAAAATAGCAAAAAACATCTTTAGGCTCAATCGGCGTAAGCGGGCGCCCCGGATTCCTCCGGGGGAAAGGGCGAGGCCAAATATCGTTTTTGGGGCTAAAAACCACGGTTATAAGCTCTTAAGATGGCAAAAAACAGGCCTAAGCTGCTGAGAAATATGCTTGCTCCTGTGGTCCGACCCCATTACCGGATCCAGCCGACGGCCTTGAGGAAGGCGATATAGCGGGTGAGCTCCTTCATTTCGATCTCGGCGCCCGTCTCGGCTTCGGCCCAACGGCGGATCACGGCCAGCGTCCGCCGGCCGTCGATGAAGTTGAGGACCGACCGCCTCTGAGCTGCGGTGAGCTTCTGCTCCTTCGCGGCGTCGGGATGGTCCTTGATGTAATTCCTGTAGCGCTCGCTCCCCTCGAGCGAGAACTCCTTGCCCTTGACGCCGGCCGCGAGAGAGGGCACAGCGGCCCCGGCCCTCTTCTCCTCGGCGCTCGGGGCCCGGACCGACGGCGCCTTCGTTCCGAGCGCGGCGGCGCGGCTGGCGGCGAATTCCCGGACCTGCCGGTCGAGGGAAGCGCCGGTGATCTCCCACTGCTTGACGTGGGCGGCCACGGCGGCGCGGGCCTTGGCCGAGCCCGTATAGACCTCGCGGACGCTTTCGACGGCGCCCTTTTCCCGGGCCACGGCAAAAGCGGCGAGGTCGAGGGCCCGGTTCATGGCTTTGCCTAGGTCCCCGGCCCCGGCGCCGGCGACGAGCTGCATGGCCCGGGGGAGCTCTCTTTTCCCGATCCGGGCGTAGCCGAAGCTCGAGACGGCCTCGAGCAGTCCCGGCAGGACCTCGTCGTCGCAGTTGGCCGCCGCCCACGCGGCCGCGGCCCCGATGAAGGCGATGCGCCTCATCTGGGTCGGATCGGATTTGTCGGGCGTGTCGGCGTCGGCATGGTACCACTGGTCGGGCCAGGTGAAGAGCTCGATTCCCGGGACGGCCACCGAGGGATTGTTGAAGCAGACGTGGTCGCTCCCTCCCGTCGCCTCGTGGACGAAATAGCGGAAGGCGTCGAGAGAGCCGCCTTTCTCCCAGAGCGGCCGGGGCAGGTACTGGCCGCCGGGCCGGCCGCGGGGCGAATCGCTGGTGTAGACGATGTCGTTCGTGCGCCAGACGTAGTTCATGACGGCGTCGGCCAGCCCGTCGAGGTAGCTCGGCAGGTGGTTCGGGCACTCGCTCATGGTCAGCACGGCGTTGTTCTTGCGCAGCCCCTCGCCGACCATGTCCATGTTGATGTTGACGCTGAAGCGGTCCGCAAAGCCCTCGTTCCTCTTAATCTCTTCGAAGGTCCCCGAGATCTCCTGGGGCCAGAGGAAGACGATCGTCCGGCGCGGCCGCGGCAGGGCGCCTTCGCGTATGAGCTCGGTCAGGGCCCGGAGGATCTCGAGCTGGACGACGCAGCCGCTCATGTTGTCGTTGGCGCCCCGCTTGACATAGCCCTCGAAGAGGTGGGCCGAGAAGATGACGCCTTTCGCGTCGGGCTCTGTCCCGGGGATCGCGCAGAGGACGTTCTCGAAGCGGTCGGTGTGTTTCTCGACGCGGGCGGCGGCCCGGACGGTGACGCCACGTCCGGCCTCGACGTCCTCGAGGAGCTCGGACCACTGCCGCCAGGACACGTTGAAGCCGAAGAGGAAGTTCTTGAGGCCGGTCGCGGCGCCCCGGCCGTAGACGACCTGATTCGGGTCGAAGTAGCGCTCCCTCGAGCCGAACGAAATGACGCCGGCGACGCCGGCCGCGTCGAGGGCCTTGGCCTCGTCCTGCCGCGGCTGGCTCCACATCAGAGCGATCTTCCCGGCGATCTCCTTTTTCGGCCCGGCGCCGGCCCATGCGTTCGCCTCATCGGCGCCGAGCGGCGGGATATAGACGAGTCCGGCCGTCAGGTCGAGCTCGGGCGGGGCCGAGGCGACGAGGGCCGGGTCCGCCTCGAGCCGGGCGATGAGCCTCTTTTCGGGCTCGACGGTCCAGAACTCGGCGGCGACAGGGTAATCGAACGGATTCTCGCGCGGGAAGCGGTCGATGCGGACCTCGGCGGCGCCGTAGCCCCGGGCCAGCGCGGCGATCGTCTCCGATTCATAGAAACCGTCCTTGAACTCCCGTTCCTCCCTGAGCCAGGGCGCCCCGGCCAGCTTGACCTCGTTGTTGAAGATGATCTGGCCCGAGATCTCGTTGGCCAGGAGGTCGAGGATGTCCTGGGCGAGCGGAGTCCGCGGCATGACATTCGGACGGGGCTCGCGCGGCGGCATCGGAGGCTGTTGGGGCTGCTGCGGCGGCTGCTGGGAGAGGAGCGCAGGCCGCGGGATCAAGAGAACGGAAAGCACGGCGGCCGCGGCGAAGATGAACGTGTGAGCGGGGCTTCTTTTGATCATGACCTACTTCTCCTTGGCCTGGTCGACGGCCGTGAAGACGCGCATGAAGTTGCCGCCGAGGATCTTGCGGACATCGGCGGGCTTGTAGCCGCGGCGGACGAGCTCTTTGGTGATGTTCGGAAGGAGGCCGGCGTTCTCGAGCCCCGCCGGCGTGATGCTGATGCCGTCGAAGTCCGAGCCGAGCCCGACGTGGTCGGCGTCGCCCGTCACCTTGACGACGTGGTCGATGTGATCGACGACGGTCTTGACGTCGACCGGGGGCAGCGTTTTCTGGAGCTCGGCCCAGCGCTTCCTGAAGTCGGCGTTGAAGGCGTCGCGCACGGCCGGCTCGAGCTGGGTGATGGCGATCCAGCCCTCCGGTAGGCCGTGCTCCTTGGCGACCTTGGCGAGAAGCTCAACCTCGGCCTTGTCGATCGCGTCGTTGAGAAAACCGGGCCAGAAGTTGATGCCGACGACGCCGTTCTTCTCGGCCAGGGTCTTGAGCATCTCATCGCTCAGATTGCGGAAATGCGGCGCCAAGGCCCTGCAGCAGGAGTGGGAGGCGACGACGGGCGCCTTCGACAGGCGCAGGACGTCCCCGAAGGTCTCGTCGTGGACGTGCGAGACGTCGATGATCATGCCCAGCTTGTTCATCTCGGCGACGACCTTCTCGCCGAATTCCGTGAGCCCGCCGTGGACGGGCTTGGGGTCGCCCGAGGCGTCGGCCCAATCCGTCGCCGTCCAGTGGGTCAGCGTCATCAGCCTGACTCCGGCCCGATGGAACTCGCGCAGGAGGACGAGGTCGTTCTCGATGGCGTAGCCGCCCTCGATCCCGATGAGGACGCCGGTCTTGCTGTCGTTGCGGGCCGTGTTCGCCTCCTGGGGCGAGAGGACGAGGGCCAAGTGCCCGGGGTTTTTATTGATCAGGTCGCGGACCGCTTCGATGTCGGCGAAAACCTTGTTGGACGACTGGAATTTCTCCCGGTCGTTCGTCGGCGGCGGGGCGAAGCAGGCAAAGACCTGGAGGTCGACGCCGCCGCGCTCGAGCTTGGGGATGTCGATATGTCCCTTGGGCAGATCTTTGCTCAGGTCCTCGCCGGCCAGGGCCCGGGCGATGGTATCGCAGTGCATGTCGACGACGGCCGCGTCACGGTGAAGAAAGAGCGTCCGATGGATGGGGTCGAGGAGGTTCTCGCGGCTCGCGGCCAGCTGCCGGATGATGTCGCAATGGTACTGGCTGGCTTCGCGCAGGCGCTCGGGGTCGATCGTGCCTGGCCCGTCGCCGGGCATGTGGTACTCGGGGTGCTCGTCGTCGAGCTTCTCGGTCAGGACCTCGCCGGAGCGGAGGCTGATGGCCGGCACGTTCTTGCCCCAGAACGAGGTGTGGTCCGAGCCGCGGTAGTTCGGCCGGGGCTTGAGCTTGGCGATCGTCCCCGCGTCGAGGCCGCGCTTGACGATCTCGTAGAGCTCGGCGAACTCGGTCATGCCGCCGACGAGAAGATCGCTGTCGCCCGTCCCGACCATGTCGAGGTTCATGTAGAGGACGGTCTTGTCGAGGGGGACCACCGGGTGCTCGGTGTAGTAGCGCGAGCCCTGGAGCCCGAGCTCCTCGCCGGCCCAGGAGCCGAAGACGATGGTCCGGGCGGGCTTGAAGCCCGCCTCGCGGAGGGCCCGGGCCGTCTCGAGCACGACCGCGGCCGATGTGGCGTTGTCGTCCGCGCCGGGGTAGATCCAGCCGTCGACGCCGATGCCGAGGTGGTCGAGATGGCCGCCCATGACAATGGCCTCGCTCTTGAGCTTGGGGTCGGTCCCGGGCAGGATGCCGATAACGTTCGGGGCCGTCCGCTCGCCGGAGACGAAATGGGCCTCCATCTCGGCCTCGACGCCGAGATCGAGGACGAACGACCGCTTGAGGCGGAGCGTCTTGCTGACGAGGTCCCGCCAGCTTTTGCCGACAAGATAGAACGCGTCGTTGAGGAAATCGCGTCCGGCCCGCATGACGACGAAGCCCTCGGGGCACTGGCCCTGAGTGAGCATGCCGGGGCGGGGCCGCCGCTGGCCCGGCTGGCGGGGTTCGCCGGGCGTCGAAAGGTCCATCTCGATGAGGCCGACGGCGCCTTTTTCGGCGGCGGTCTTGACCTTTTTGGCGAAGGTCCAAGCAGCTTTGGCCTCGCTGCCGAGGGAGTCGGGAAGGTCGGGCAGGACCAGGACGATCTTGCCTTTGATGTCGACCGACGCGTAGTCGTCCCAACCATCCTTCTCCGAGACGACGCCGTAACCGGCGAAGGCGAGCCCGCCGCGGACGGCCCCCGAGCCCGTGCCGCTCACGGGCGCGAAATCGCGGCCGCGGCCGGCGAAATAGACGCGATGCTCGGGCGCCAGGATCTCGAGGCGGATGGGCTGCTCGAAGTCCGTCCAGGTCTTGAACGGGACCTCCTGGAACCAGGTGCCGTTGTCGCCGCCCGGCTTGAGGCCGGCCTTCTGCATCTCGGCGGCCACATACTCGGCGGCCCGGCGGTATTCGGGTGTGCCGGATTTCCGGCCCTTGAAATCGTTCGAGGCGAGGAAGGCGATGTGGGCGAAGGCCTTCGCGCCGTCGGCCGTGGGCCGGACGGCGGCCCGCTCGGCCGCGCCCACGCCGGGGACGCCCGCGGACGGGGACAGGGCGAGGTAGGCGGCGATGGCGGCGAACGAGACGAACAGGGCGAAGACGATTGCGGAGGGGCGGGCGGTCGTGCTCTTCATGCGGGGTTCCTTTGGCTGAGCTTCTTGAGGGCGTCGAGGCAGGAGCGCACGAGGTCGTTGTAGCCGCACTCGCCGCAGGACGCCGAGCTCGCACATCGTCGTCTTGTGGCGGCTGTCGAGGATCGTTTTGTAGTCGGCCTTGGCGTTCTCGACGACGGGGACGCCGTAATGCCGGCCTCGCCGCCGCCGATGACGATGACGTCGTAATCGCTCATGATGTCCTCGCCCTCAGGGCCTCGGGCGCCTCAGTCCGGCGACGACGCTATCGAAGGACGGGGGGGGTGGCGCCTCGACGGCGACCCGCTCTCCCGAGGGGAGGGTGAATTCGAGGGCCAGGGCGTGGAGCATGAGGCGGGGCACGCGCTCCTGGCGGGCGCGGTCGCCGTAGCGGAGGTCGCCGAGGATGGGATGACCGATGTGGTAAAGGTGGGCGCGGATCTGATGGCGCCGGCCGGTCGACGGGTTGACGCGAAGCAAGGTCGCGCCGTCGAGACGCTCGGCGATCTTCCACGCGGTCGACGACGGCTTGCCGCGCTTTGGATCGACGCCCATGCGGCCGGAGCCGAACTCGCGGATCGGGGCGTTGATCTGGCCGCGGCTCACGGCCATCGTGCCGTCGACGAGGGCGAGGTAGGTCTTGCTGACCTCGCGGCGATCGAACTCGCCGTTGAGGTGACGGTGGGCGGCGGCGTTCTTGGCGAAGACGATGACGCCGCTGGCGCCGCGGTCGAGGCGGTGGACCGGATAGAGCTTGCCGGGATGGTGGTCCTTGAGGAGCTCCGGGATGCCGCCCTTGCCGGCTTCGGCCACGGAGACGACGCCCTCGGGCTTATCGACGGCGAGGTAGTCGTCGTTCTCGAAGAGAACCAAAATGGGGACATGTACCGGAGGTACGTGTCCCCCTTCGCGGGGCGCACCGGTCATTTTTTCTTGAAGGGCTTCCTTTCGAGTCTCTCGCGGGCCTGCGCCTGTTCCTCGGCCGTTTCGGGGATGAGGTCGGGCAGCGGTTCCAAGGCCAGAATGGCCTCCAAGGTCTTGCGGGCGTCCTCGACGCGGTCGAGGGATATGTACGTGTCGGAGAGGTAGAGGAGGTTGAGGCCGACGCGCGGCCCGTACTCGACGGCCTTAAGGAGGTGTTCGAGGGACGTCTTCTCGTTGCCGCCGGCGATCCTGGGCACTTCGTGGAAGACGCGGCCGAGGACGCGGTCGGCGCCGCCGCGGTCATAGGCGGGGTCGATCTCGAGGACCCGGCGCATTTCCGCCTTGATGGGCTTGACCAGGGATAGGCTTTTGAGCTTGCCCTTGGCTTCGCCGTAAACGCCGTAGCACACGCCGAGCCAGAAGTGGCCGTCTGGCTTGTCGGGGCCGAATTCGACGGCCTTCTTCGCGTACTCGATGCCTTGCTGGAAGATCAGCTTCTTGGCGTCGTTGCCGGCGGTGTGGTCGCCGATCCAGTACGAGAGCCTGGACATGCGCCAGAAGATGGAGAAGGCGTCTTCTTTTGCGGCCACGGCTTCCTCGAGCTTGGCCAGGGCGGCCTTGGCCTTGGTGAGGTCGGCCCGCTCGGCATAGAGGTCATCGCTCTGCTGGATCAGGCTCCCAGGCAAAGGGGTCTCGTCTTGGGCGGCGGAGAGGGCGGGGAGAGCGGCCAGGGCAACGATAGAGAATAATAGGATGCCGGAGGCGGCTTTCATTGTCTTTCTCATGGTGCGCACCTCATTTCTGAGGAGTTATAGCATATTCGGAGGCTGGGACAAAGCGGCATGACAGGGTGGACCCTCGGCTCCCAGCAAGGGGCAAACCTCCCTGGCGGCCTCCCTCTCCCTAGGCGCGGTCGACGACGACGACCTCGTAGGCCTCGCGGACGAGGCCGTGGTGGAAGAGGCCTAGGAATCTCATCAGCTGGTTCTGGAAGAAGCGGTTTTCCTCCGTGGCCATCATGTCGGCTTCGGTCTCCCAGAGGGTGATGGGAACGCACTCCCCGATCTGGCGGTCCACGAGGAAATAGGCGCCGCGATAGCCGGCTTGGCCGCGGCAGCCCGGGACGACGTCCTCGGCGAAAAGCCGGGCCGCCTCGTCGATCCGCTCCGGTTTGACCTGCATTCTCAGCATGCGAGCGTACATAGCTTTTCCCCCTCTTTCCGTGGTTCCCCTGGGGATATGCTAGGCCGATAACCACCCCGAGTCAAATAGGCGGGGTCAAATGGGCTTTGGGAGGCCGGCGTAGTCCTCGGGGGTGTCGAGGTCGCGGAGGATGTTGGCGTCGCCGGCTTCGACCTCGAGGATGTCGCCGGGGTGGGCCCGCATCAGCCGGCGCAGGCCGTCGGCCGGATCGATGGCCAGGACCTCGTCCCGGTACTTGAGGTCGATGAGGACGGGATGGCCGCGGCGGCCTTGGAAGGTCGGGACGATGATGCCTTTGCCGCCCTCTTCATAGGCCCCGATGACCGCATCGATAACGTGCGACGGGAGGAAGGGCTGATCGCCGAGCATGACCACGGCGGCATCGGCGCCGGCCGGGAGCGCCCTGAAGCCGGCTTGGACTGAAGAGAGCATGCCGAGCTGATAGTCTTCGTTGACGGCGAATTCGACGCCGCGCGGCTCGAGCTCGAGCCGGACGGCGAGACGGTCGGCGCCGAGGACGACGAGCGTCCTTCCGGCGCGCGAGGCCTGGGCCGCCCTCACCACCGCCGTTACAACGGTCGTATCCCCGAACGGGAGGAGGAGCTTCTGGGTCCCCATCCGCCGGGACTCGCCCGCCGCCAGGACGACGGCCCAGATCATGGCCAGTCCGTCCCCCTTCGCCCGGCCCTGATCCGTATGAGCTCTGCGGCGATGCTGACGGCGATCTCCTCGACCGTCTTCGATCCGATGTCGACGCCGATCGGCGCGTGGATCCCGTCCCACTCTTCGGCCGTCGCCCAGCCGCTTTCGAGGAACTCGCAATGCATGAGCTCGATCTTCCGTTTGCTCCCGATCATGCCGACGTAGGCCGCGCCGCGGCCGATCGCGGCCCGAAGCGCCTCGGCGTCCTTCTGATGGCCCCGGGTGACGATGACGAAATAGTCGTCCGGCGAATCCTCTATGGCGCGGACCGCTTCCCCGATGTCCCCCACGACGATCTCGTCCGCATCGGGGACGTTCATGATGTTGGCGAACTCGGGCCGGTCGTCGATGACCGTCACGCTGAAGTCGAGGAGCCGGCCGAGCCGGGCGACCGCTTTGCCGATGTGGCCCGCTCCGGCGATGATGAGACGCGGCAGCGGCAGGACCGGCTCGATGAAGGTCGTCCGGCTTCCCTCACCGAGTAGCCGCGCCCGCCCGCCCGCGATGATCTCTTCGAGGACGCCCGGCGGGATGTCCCCGAACACCGGATCGTCCGGCAGGACTTGCGCTCCCACCGGCAGAAAGCCCCGCTCGACGGCGACGGCATCATCGTGCCCGGCCCTGATGCGGCTGGCCAGGACACCCGCCCGCCGCTTCTTGAAGCCCTCGAGCGCGCTCCGGAATACGCCCTTCGCCGCTTCGACGCCCGGATCGACGAGGACTTTGGCCGCGCCGCCGCAGATGGCGCCTTCCACGTCAGTGGGGTCGGCGTCGAGCCGGAACGAGACGAGCCGGGGCTTTCCGTCCTCGAGCGCTTTATGAGCTGCCGCTTCAACACGCGCCTCGAGAAGGCCGCCGCCGACCGTGCCGGCGACAAGCCCGGCCCTCGAGAATATGGCCGAGGACCCCGCGACCTGCGGCGTCGAGCCTTCGGTTTCGACGATCGTCGCCAGGACGAGCCCCCGATCCTGGGCCCGCCCCGCGGCCAGCGTCTCGAGGAGCTTGGGGAAGCTGTAGATCATGCGCCGACGGCCATGACCGCCTGTTTGAGCGCGGCGAAGAGGAGGCCGGCCTTGTAGCCGTTCTCCCGCATCGGCGCCGCGTCCGTCAGCGCCGCATCGGCCGCCTGGCGGATGAGCGCCTCTGTCACCGGTTTGCCCCGCAACACGTCCTCCGCCTTCTTCAGACGCCACGGGACCGGCGCGACGCCGCCCATGACGATCGATATCTCCGTGAACCCGCCGTCCTTGACGACGCCCGCGACGGCCGCCGACACGAGGGCGAAGTCCCACGTGCCGCGCTCCTTGAGCTTGACGTAGACCGCCTTCTGCCCGCTCTTAGGCGCCGGGACCCAGACGCTCTTCAGGAATTGTCCTTTCGCGAGCACCGTTTCGCGGCTCACGTCGACGGCCGGCAGCGCGTAGAACTCCTCGAGCGGGACGACCTTGTCGCCTTTCGCGGTCCCGATGGTCGCTTTCGCGCCCAAGCTGATCAGGGCCGGGGCCAGGTCCGACGGGAAGACGATGAAACAGCCGCTTCCGCCGAAGAGACAATGGTACTTGTTCCTCCCCTGATACGCGTAGCAGTTGAACCCGCCCTTCTTCCGGCAGACGACCTCGGGGTCGCGATAATACCAGCACCGCGGCCTCTGGCACAGGTTGCCGCCGACCGTGCCCACATTGCGCAGCTGCGGCGTCGCCAGAGATAGTGCCGCTTCCTTCAAGCTCGGGTAATCCCGGGCCACTCCGGCGTCCTCGGCCAGATCGACGACCCGGGTCATGGCGCCGATCCTGAGACCGTCCTTCTCCTTGGCGACGCCCGCGAGCCCGGCCACGCCGCGCAGGTCGACGACGAGCGACGCCGTCGCGACGCCGCTCTTGAGCTCGTCGATGAGGTCCGTCCCCCCGGCGATCAGGGCCGTCGTTTCGGTCGCCTCGGCAAGCAGGGCGGCCAGCTCGTCCGCCGTCCTCGGCTCCGCGATCTTGAAGTCTCTCATGACCCGGACTCCTTCCTCTTGAGGGCCTCGAGGACGCGTTTGGGCGTCATCGGGATCTCGCGGATGGGAACGCCGATCGCATTGTAAACGGCGTTGGCGACGGCCGGCGAGCTCGGCACGCGCGCCGGCTCGCCCAGCCCCTTCACGCCGAGATTGTTGATCCGCGGGTCGAAGACATCGACGAAAATGGGGGTGATCTCGGGGATGTCGAGAGCTGTCGCGATCTTGTAATCGCGCAGGTTCGGATTGACCGGGTTTCCCGTCGCGTCGTCCATGACACGCTCTTCGAAGAGGGCGGCGCTCAGGCCCTGGGTGACGGCCCCGATGACCTGGCTATCGGCGGTGAGCTTGTTGACGACCTGGCCGCTGTCCTGGGCCGCGACGTATTTGAGGACACGGACCTGTCCGGTCTCAATGTTGACCTCGACCTCGGCGAAATGGGCGCCGAAAGTATTGAAGGCGAATTGGTCAATGGGCATGCCGCCGCGCTCGCCGTGGAAGACCGTCTCCCGCCGGAGAGCGCGGTAGACGTCGGCGAAGGCCGCCGCTTTGGCCGGGTCGCTCTTGGCCGAGAACTTCCTGCCGGTCATGACGATGTCGGCCGCCTCGACCTTGAGCTGGGCGGCCGCGACCGCCTTGAGCCGCTCGACCGCTTTGAGGGCCGCGTCCCGCACGGCCGGGGCCACGGACGGCGTCGTCTGGCTGCCGCCCGAGCCCGGCGCCCAGGGATAATCGGAGTTGCCGAGCTTGACGGTGATGTCCTTCGGGTCGAGGCCGAGCGTCTCGGCGGCGACGACGGCCATGTGGGTCCGTGTCCCGCAGCCGATGTCCTGGGTGCCGCAGATGACCTCGACCGACATGTCGGGGTAGAGGACGACGTCGGCCAGTGTCCCCGGGACGCCGGCGCCGTACCAGATGCTTGTGGCGACGCCGATGCCGCGCCGCCACGGGCCGGCGCCGCCCCCCATGCCGGGTCGGCGGTTGCGCCGCTCCCAGCCGATGGCCCTGGCCCCGAGCTCATAGCACTTGTCGAGTCCCTTGCTCGAATAGGGCAGGCCCGTGTCGCCCTGGTTCCTTGTCGAGTAATTTTTCTTCCGCAGCTCGAGCGGGTCCAGGTCGAGCGCCGCCGCCACCTCGTCCATCGCACCCTCGAGGCCGAAGGCCCCCTGCGTGTGGCCGGGGGCCCGCATCGCCCGCGAAGCGCCGGTGTTGGTATAGACCGTCTCCTCGAAGACCTTGCAGTTCGCGCACTTGTAGATATCGACGGCGGGCTCCGAAACGTCGTCGCCGGCCCCGATGCCGCCCGAAGCCATGTTGGTGAGCTGAAGCGCGGTCAGGGCGCCGTCCTTTTTCGCCCCGATCTTGTAGGTTTGGGACGACGAGGGCCGGTAGCCGACGCATACGGCGTTGTCGCGCCGCGAGAGCAGGATCTTAACAGGCCGCCCGGTCTGGCGGGCCAGCGTCGCGGCGGCGATCGTGTAGTCGTTGACGCCGAGCTTGCTGCCGAAGCCGCCGCCCATGTAGTTCTTGATGACCGTGACGTTGGCCGCCGGGACCTTCAGGGCCCGGGCCAGGCCGTCGCGGACGCTGTGGATGTTCTGGGTCGAATCGTAAACGGTGAGGTGGTCGCCGTCCCAGGCGGCGACGCTGCCGTGGGTCTCGGTCGGGTTGTGGACCTCGAAGCCGGTTCGATAGGTCTTCTCGACGACTGCATCGGCCTCGGCGAAGCCCTTCTCGATGTCGCCCCGGTTGTACTCGTTGATCTTCTCGACGTTGGACTTGCCGTCGCGGACCTGCGGGGCGCTCGCGTCACGGGCCTTCTCCCAATCGACGACGTAGGGAAGTGATTTGTACTCGACCTTGACGAGGGCCAAAGCCTTCTCGGCCGTCCTCTCGTCGACCGCCGCGACCGCGGCGACCTGTTGGCCGGCGTAACGGACCTTGCCTTCGGCGAGCTTGATCGCCCCAGCGACCCCGGCCGTGGCCAGGGCCGGAGCGAGGTCGATCGAAACGATCTCGGCCGCCGCGCGCGGCGAGCGCAGGATCTTGCCGATGAGCATGCCCCGAAGCTTGATGTCATGGGTGTACTTGGCCCCGCCCGTGACGACCTCGCGCCCGTCGATGCGCGAGGTGGACTTTCCGATGAGCCTGTATTCCTTGGTGTTCATGTCAGGCTCCCTGCAGCTTCTTCGCCGCGGCGTCGACGGCGCCGTAGATCTTGGCGTAGTTCCCGCAGCGGCAGAGGTTCCCGGACAGGGCCTGCTTGATCTCGTCGAGCGACGGCGCCGGCGTCTTCTCGAGGAAGGCCGCGCTCGCCATGATGAATCCCGGCGTGCAGTAGCCGCACTGGTACCCATCCTTTTCGATGAAGGCCTCCTGGACGGGGTGGAGCTTGTCGCCCTCGGCCAGGCCCTCGATCGTCCGGACCGTCCGGCCGTCGGCGCGGATGGCGAGGACCATGCAAGCGTAGACGGGCGCGCCGTCGAGATGGACGGTGCAGCCGCCGCACTCGCCGCGGTCGCAGACCTTCTTGGCGCCCGTGAGGTCGAGCCTGTCGCGCAGGACGTCGAGGAGGGTCTCGTTCGCCGCGACCTCGAGGCTGACCTTTCGGCCGTTGACCGTCATGGCGATCGTCTTCTTTTCGTAGACCGGGACGCGGCCTTTCTTCGTCACGATCGTCTGTCCGAGGAGGGGAGGCAGGACGGCCGAGCCGAGGGCGCCCGTGCCCATGCCCTTGATGAAATCCCGGCGGCTGACGCCGCCCGGAGTCTTCCTGTCGGTTTTTTTCTCCATGGCGTTCTCCTGCGACGGACGGACCTAAAGGAGCCTCAGCAGGGCCAAGGCTCCGAGGGAGAGGGCCATCGTGGCGGGAGAAAGCCATCGCAGGCGGACCGGACGGCTTTCGAGCGCGGAGAGGGCGGCGCCGGCCCGCAGGCCCAGCGGCACGGTGACGGCCGCGAGGGCGACCGCGATCGGCGCGTAGTAGAGCGAGAGCGGATAGGACGTGCCGGTGACGCACGGCGCGACACCCGTCGCGTACTTGACGAGAGGGAAGAGGTTGACCGCGACGAGGGCCGAAAGCCCTCCCGCGAGCCCCTGCCCGGGAGCCCTCCCGGCGACGGATTTGCTGACGATGCTGACGACCAGCGCGAAGGCCGCGCCCTCCATGAGGATGGCGAAGATCGGGTTGCCGATGGCGCCGTGGAGGACGGGCAGGCCTAGGAGCAGGGCGTCAAAAAGCTTGAAACCGGCGGCCACACCGACCATGAGGGCCGTCGCCTTGATCCGCGGCGAGACCGCCCAGGCCGTGGCCAGGAAAAAGAGGGCCGCGCCGGTCATGACCGAGCCGGAAACGGTCGAGGCGCACTGGCGCAGGTACATGCCCAGGGCCGCTTCCGAGAGTCCCCAGAGGCTGCCCAGGACGAGGACCGGGCCCCAATTCATTTTTTGCGGGGTTTGTGACATCGTTCCCTCCGGATGCCGGATTTTGGGGGAGATACCCATCCACTATACGGAAATTAAATCGGAGACACAACACTCATTCCCGGATTCCCCTTTTTTCCCGGGAAGGCGTATTGAGCCCGCGGAAGCTAGTTGATAGGGAGCACGATGCCGGTTTCCGGATGAGCCGTCCCGGAAACCGGGATATACCGATCAATGCGGCGGGCCGAGCTTGTCCTCGTCCGACCTGTCGCGGAAGTACTTGAAGATCAATCCTGTACAGACGAACGTCGCGACGATGAGGAAGAAGACAACGAGGAACCCCGCCCTGAGGATCCCCCATTCGGCGGTCAGGTCCTGCTCTCCATGAGAGATGTCCATAAGCGCCAGGAACATGAAGAGAAGGAGAACGAGGGCAAGGATGCCGAGCACGAAAGCGACCGTCGCCCAGATCTTGAGCTTTTTCATGACTCCCTCCGGGTCTTTTTCTTATTCTACCATCGATGAGGCCGAGGGGATAGTGCGGCAGGCGAAGGGAACCTTTTTCGGCCCGGTTTCGTCCAACCCAATGGAACGGGTGTAGAATCGTGGCCATTCTAGATTCAGGGAGCAGCCCATGCGTTTGATCAAGCGAAAAGCCGTCGACCTTCTCTCCGCCGCCGGGATCCTCTTCCTCGTCCTCTTGGGAACGGCCTCAACGGGCCTCTTCGCCCAGAGCCTGGATATTCCCTCGGATAAGTGGGGCCTGAGCTTCGGCAATTCCAAGGATTTCTCGGGGCTCCGCTTCAATTTCCGGGACAACCACGTCCGCCGCATCTCGGGCGTCAACGTCACCCTGTGGACGCCTCGAAAGGACAACAAGGACGCCGTCATCACCGGCCTCTCGCTCGGGCTCGCCCCTGGCGGCGGCCGGCTCCGCGGCGTTCAGCTGGGGATCCTCGGGGCGGGCGCCGAAACAAGCATGATCGGCCTCAACCTGGGCAGCCTCGGCGTGGGCGCGGGGGACGATCTCACGGGGATCAACGTCGGAGGGCTGGGCGTCGGGGCAGGGGAGAACCTCAAGGGGATCTCGATCGGGGGCCTTGGGGTCGGCGCGGGAGAGGATCTGTCCGGGATCGCCATCGGCGGCCTGGGAGTGGGGGCCGGGGAGAATGTGACGGGCATCTGCATCGGCGGCCTCGGCGTCGGCGCCGGCGAGAACTTCACCGGCCTGGCTATCGGCGGATTGGGAGCCGGCTGCGGAGAAAAACTGACCGGCATCGTTATCGCGGGTCTGGGCGCGGGGGCGGGCGAGCGGCTCACGGGCCTGGCGATCTGCGGCTTGGCCGCGGGCGCGCCGGAGATCCGGGGACTCGTCATCGGCGGCATCGGCGCCGGCGGGAAGGACCTCAGGGGGGTCTTCGTCGGCGGCGCCATGATCCGGATCGAGAAGGGCGGGCGCCTCACGGGGCTGGCGGCGAGCTCCTTCAATCATGTCCGCGGCACTCTCAACGGCCTGTCCATCGGCATCGTCAACTACGCCTGGACGATCGACAAAGGGCTCCAGATCGGCGTCGTCAACATCGTCCGCGATAATCCTCGAGGATTGCGCGTCCTGCCGGTTTTCAATACGCGGTTCTGAGGCTTCCGGCGGGAGCCCCGGCCGGGCGGCCGCTTCGGATCATCCCGCGGCGGTCGTCTTCGCCCCTTTCGGTCCCTTGGACCAGAGGCGGTTCATGACCTTGAGCAGGACGAAGCCGCTCCCGATGAACACGGCCAGCAGTATGAATCCGTAGGCCAGCCGGCCATAGAGGAAGTTGCCGACCGTGAATAGGGCGGACCAGATCGTGAGCGATCCCGAGACCCAGCCGACGAGGGCCAATGGGAAGCTGTCGCCGGTGGCCTTGGCTTCGGCCTCCGAGATGCCGCACTCGCGCCGGACGTCCTTCCAGCCCGGCCCGGACGGCCGGACCTTCTTGTAGAACGAGATGAGCTTCGCGCGGTCCGTCTGCGGTCCGAGGTAGGCCGTCAGGATCCAGCTGATCGTCGTCACCAGGACCGTCAGGATGAGCGCGTAGTGCGTGGGGATGAAGATGCCGAGCTTGCGCAGGACGAGGATGAGGATCGAAAAGACGAACGACGAGACCATGGCGTTGACCTCGCACCAGGCGTTGACGCGCCACCAGAACCAGCGGACGAGGTAAAGGAGACCCGTCCCGGCCCCGACCTGGAGGATGATGTCGAAGCTGTCCTTGGCCGTGTCCAGGATGAAGACCATCGCGCCGGCGAAGAAGAACAGGGCGAGCGTGGCCACCCGCCCGACCATGACGTAGTGCCTTTCGGTGGCCGTCTTGTTGATGAAGCGACGGTAGAAGTCATGGACGAGATAGGAAGCGCCCCAGTTGAGGTGGGTCAGGTTGGTCGAGGAATTCGCCGCGATGAGCCCGCCGACGAGAAGGCCGAGGAAGCCCACGGGCAGGAACTTCATCATGGCCGGATAGGCGATGTCGTGCCCGAGGAGGCTCGGGTCGAGGTTGGGGAAGGCCTTCTGGATGTCGGAGAGCTGGGGGAAGACGATGAGCGAGGCCAGGGCGACGAGGATCCAGGGCCAGGGCCGGAGGACGTAGTGGGCGATGTTGAAGAAGAGGACGGCGCCTAGAGAGTCCTTCTCGGATTTCGAGGCCAGCATGCGCTGGGCGATGTAGCTGCCCCCACCCGGCTCGGCCCCGGGATACCAGACCGCCCACCATTGGACGGCGAGGGGCATGATGAAGATGGCGATGGCCAGGTCCCAATTGCTCTTGAAGTTCGGCAGCATGCTCAGGAAGTTGATGCCGCCGGGGCCGGTCATGGCCGAGACCTTGGCCACCATGGAACCGAGGCCGCCGACGGCGCGGACGGCGAAGTAGGCCGCGGCAATGACGGCCGTCATCATGGTGAAGAATTGGATCATGTCGATGATGAGCACGCCCCAGAGCCCCGTGAGCGAGGCGAAGATGACGTTGAGCACGCCGACGGCGATGAGCGTCTCCCAGCGGTTGAGGCCGAACATGATGGCCGCGATCTTGCATGCGGCCAGGTTGACCGTGGCCATGATGATGCAGTTGAAGAGGAAGCCCAGGTAGACCGATCGGAATCCACGGACGAAGCTGGCCGCTTTGCCGGAATAGCGGATCTCGTAGAACTCGAGATCGGTCAGGACCTCGGAGCGGCGCCACATCCTGGCGTAGAAGAAGACCGTGGCGACGCCGGTCAGGGCGAAAGCCCACCAGACCCAGTTGCCGGCGACGCCGTTGCGCCGGACGATGTCGGTGACGAGGTTCGGTGTGTCGCTGCTGAAGGTCGTGGCCACCATGGACAACCCGGCCAGCCACCACGGGACTGCCCGGCCCGAGGCGAAGAACTCGGCCGTGTTCTGCCCGGCGCGTTTGCGGTAGTACAGGGCCGGGCCGAAGCAGATCAGCAGGGTGAAGACGATAATGATCCAATCGAGGGAGTGGAGCTGCATGGCTATCGTCCTTTCGCGGAGAACGCCGGGCGGCGCATGGCGGGCTCATTATACGAGATAATTTCGGTGACACACAACTCAATACACTTAATTCCATAAGGGGATTCTCCGCCCGTTGGGAGTGGCCTCTCTCCTGGCGCCTGACCGTTCGGTTCTCCGGATGAATGAGCCGAATAATTAGGTGGTTTGAGTTGTGTGTCACCGTTTTTATGTGCTATAAGCAGGGCAAATGGTGGAATGGATGGAGGCTCACATGTTTCGTGGCAAATCGTTTAGGATCTTCATATTAGCCGGTATCCTGACCATCTCTCTGCCCGCCGTCGCCGCCGACCTGCCGAAGGCGCGGCCTGAGATCGTCGGGCTGTCGACGCAGAGGCTTGGCCGGATCGGCGAGGTCATGCAGAAGTACGTCGACGAAGGCCGGCTCGGCGGGGCCGTGACGCTCGTCGCCCGCGGCGGCAAGGTGGCCTATTTCCAGGCCTTCGGCACGCTCGATCCGGCGACGGGCGCGGCCATGACGACCGACGCCATCTTCCGCATCGCCTCGCAGACGAAGGCCGTGACGAGCGTCGCCGTCATGATCCTTTTCGAAGAAGGCAAGATCCTGCTCAGCGACCCCATCTCGAAATACATCCCCGAGTTCAAAACGACGACCGTGGCCGTCCCCGACGGGTCGAAGAAGGGGCCGGGCTACAAGATCGTGCCGGCGAAACGGCCCATCACCATCCGCGATCTCCTGACCCACACGGCCGGCATCTCCTACGGCTACGGACCGGCCCAGGACCTCTGGAAGGCGGCCGGCATCCAGGGCTGGTTCCTGGCCGACCGCCCCGAACCCGTCGGCGAGGTCGTCAAGACGCTGGCCAAGCTGCCCTTCGACGCCCAGCCCGGCGAGAAGTTCGTCTACGGCTATAACTCCGACATCCTGGGCTATCTCGTCGAGGTCGTTTCGGGGATGAGCCTGGCCGATTTCGTCAGAACGCGGATCACGGAGCCGCTCTCCATGGCCGACACGGCTTTCTTTCTGCCCGAGGAAAAGACCGCCCGCCTCAGCGCGGTCTACGGCATCGACAAGTCCGGCAAAGCGGAGCCCGCGGCCGACCCGAAGGACATCTGCTACGTCAAGGGGCCGCGGACCTGCTGCGCCGGCGGCGCCGGTCTCCTTTCGACGGCCGAGGACTATGCCCGCCTCCTGCTCATGCTCCAGAGCGGAGGGGAGTGGGGCGGCGTCCACATCCTCAGCCCGAAGAGCGTCGAGCTCATGACCGCCGATCACGTCGGCTATCTCTATGGCAATAATGGCTTCGGCCTAGGTTTCTGGGTGACGAAGGAGCTCGGCCGGAACGGCGAACCGGGATCGGTCGGGGCCTTCGGCTGGGGCGGCGCCTACCACACGACCTATTGGGTCGACCCCGTCGAGAAGCTCGTCGCCGTGTTCATGACCCAGCTCATGCCGGCGACCGGGAGCGACGCCCACGCGAAGTTCAAGGCCCTCGTCTACCAATCGATCGTCGAATCGTACGTGACGCGCTGAGGCGCCGCGCCAGATCCGGGAAGTCGGGTTGGTCCCATGAAGACAAAGATCCTCCTGTCCGCCTCTCTCTTTCACGCGCTGACCGACGCGGCCTCGGTCATCACGCCGATGGTCTTCCCGCTCCTCCTCGCCCAGAATTTCCTCATCGCCAACTACGCGCAGATCGGCATCCTGTCCAATCTCGGACTGCTGACCTCGCTCGCGGTCCAGTTCCTGGTCGTCCGCGTCTCGTATCGGAGCGAATACAGGAGCCTCATGATCCTCAGCGGGCTCGGCCTCTGCGCGTCAATGGCCGTCATCCCCTTCGCTCGCACCTACGGCATGCTCCTCCTGTTCTTCCTGGTGCTGCGCGTCTTCTCCAGCTTCTATCACCCCATCGTCATCGCCTGGATCTCGAAATCGAGGGCCGGATCGGGGCGTGAGCTCGACGACGCCATGGGCATCCAGAGCGGCTCGGGGAACCTCGGCGTCGGCTTGGCCTATCTGACCGTCGGTTTCCTGGCCCAGCGCTGGGGCTGGAGGACCCCCCTTTACGTCTGGGCCCTCTTCGGCCTCGTCCTGGCCGCCCTCGGCGGCTGGGCCCTCCGCGGCGTATCTTCGCGGAGCGAGGAACGGCCGTCCCTCAGGCCGGCGGACTGGTGGCGGTCGCTCCGGTCGATCAAGCGCTTCGTCCCCGGGTTCTTTTTCGGCGGGGCCGGCTGGTCGGTCGCCGTCTATTACGCTCCCTCGCTGCTTCATCACAAATACGGCATTCCCATGGGGCAGACGGGCCTCTTCCTGGCCCTGTGGATAGGGTTGGGGACGGTCACCGGGTACGGCTATGGCGTCTGGAGCCGCAGGTTCGGCCGCAAGCCCGTCTTTCTCGCCAGCTTGGGCGGCGCCGCCGCGGCCCTCTTCCTGCTCGGCTTCGCCCCGACAAAGACGCTGGCCGTCGCCGGCCTCCTGGCCTTCGGCGGATTCCTTCTCATGACCTACCCGTCGCTCCACACGTTCGTCGGCTCGTCCGTCCCGGCCTCCGGCCAGACCATGGCCTTCAGCTGGGTCAGCAACGTCCAGCTCGTCTCGGGGGCGATCGTCTCGCTCGTCGCGGGTATTCTGTCGGACATCGTCGGCATCTCGTTCCCGTTCGTCTTCACCGGGGTCCTGACGATCGCCGTCTTCCTCTATTACGCCCCGCGTGCTCCGGGTTTCTTCGGGCCGGACGGTCACAAGTCCCCGGCCGCGCCCGTTACGCACGAAGGGACCGTCTGAAGCCGGGCTGGCGATCGGGCGGCTTGGCGTGCCAGCGGGACCGGCCTCGAAAACCGCTGGTCGAACGGGGTCGCCGGCCGGGCCGGATCAAGGGAAGAGAGACAGGCCGGAGGCCCCTCGGTCCTGCGGGGAGCCTTCGTCAGGCGGTCCGGAGTCTTCTTCCCCAGCCCGCCGGCGCGGCCGCCGCAACAGCCGGCAGAAAACCAGGTAGTCGAAGACCCCGAGGACGACGACGATGGCCATCGTCCCGAGCCATTGCTCCGAGCGGAGATCGACGCCTTGGCCCTCGCCAAGGCGCGCCCCGGCCGAGAGATACCGGGGGAGGAACATCGTCGTCCTTCGGGGATAGGTCGTCTTGAAGACGATGTTCGACCGGGGGTCCTGCCGAAGCTGGAAGGATCTTGTCGTCACCGGGACGGACAGAAGGGCGATCAGGAAAAGGGTTCCGAAAATCGCCAGAATGGCCTTGGCGCATGGACCCGACGATGCTCTTTCGGACAAAATTCGACTCCCTCGACTCGATCCACTGAGAATACCCACGAGAGGGGAAAAGCGTTTATCTCTGCGGAATGGGCTGGGGGCGCTCAGCGGACCTGGCGTTCGAGCTTTTCATACTGTTCGCGGATCTCGGCGGGGAGCCGGCCCTTGTAGGGCTTGAGGAAGTCCCGGATCCCGTCGACCTCGGACTTCCATTCCTTGATCTTGACCTCGAACAGCTTCTCGAGCTTGTCCTTGGCGAGGTCGAGCCCGGTCATATCGAGGTCCTCGATCCGCGGCACGAGCCCGGCCGGGGTCTCGCGCGCCGGCACCGCCCCGGTCACCCGGTCGATGACCCACTTGAGGACGCGCATGTTGTCGCCGAAGCCCGGCCAGATGAACTTGCCCCCGTCGTCGACACGGAACCAGTTGACCCCGAAGATCTTGGGCGGCCGTGACATGCGATTGCCCATGTTGAGGTAATGGCGCCAGTAGTCGGCCATGTTGTAGCCGCAGAAGGGCAGCATGGCCATCGGGTCGCGCCTCACGACGCCGACCTGCCCGGTGGCCGCGGCCGTCGTCTCGGATCCCATGCGCGCGCCCATGAAGACGCCGTGGGACCAGTTGAAGCTCTCGATGACGAGCGGGATGAGCTGGGTGCGGCGGCCGCCGAAGATGATGGCCGAGATGGGCACGCCCCTGGGATTCCCGGCCTCCTTGTCGAGCATGGGGGAGTTGATGATCTGGGCCGTGAACCGGGAATTTGGATGGGCGGCCTTCGTCCCCATCGCCGGCGTCCACGGCTTGCCCTGCCAGTCGAGGAGGCGCTCCGGGACGGGCCCGTCGATGCCTTCCCACCAGGGCTCGTTCTTGTCGGTGTCCAGGGCGACGTTGGTGAACAGCGTCGGGTTGAAGGCCCCCCGCTTGATCGTCTTCATCATGTTCGGGTTCGTCTTCATCGACGTCCCCGGCGCGACGCCGAAGTAGCCGGCCTCGGGATTGATGGCCCAGAGACGGCCGTCGGGCCCGATGTTGAGCCAGGCGATGTCGTCGCCGAGCGTCCAGACGCGATAGCCGGGCAGGGCCGACTCCATCATGGCCAGGTTGGTCTTGCCGCAGGCGCTCGGCAGCGCGGCCGTGATGTACGTCGTCTTGCCGCGAAGGTCCTCGATGCCCATGATGACCATGTGTTCGGCGAGCCAGCCCTGTTTGTAGCCGAGGAACGAGCCGATCCGGAGCGAGACGCACTTCTTGCCGAGCAGGGCGTTGCCGCCGTAGCCCGAGCCGACGCTCCAGACAAGTCCCTCCTCGGGGAAGTGCATGATGTAGCGGCGGTTGGGGTCGAGGGTGCCGATCGAGTGGAAACCCTTGATGAAGTCCTCGCGGTTGCGCAGCTTCTCCAGGATGGGCGTGCCGATACGGGTCATGATGCGCATGCTGACCGCGACGTAGGTCGAGTCCGTGATCATCATGCAGGCCTTGGCGTAGGGCGATTCGGGGTGGCCCATCATGTAGGGGATGACGTACATCGTCCGGCCGGCCATGCAGCCGTCCGAAAGCTTGGTCATGAGCTTCTTGGCCTTGGTCGGCTCCATCCAGTTGTTGTTCGGGCCCGCGGCCTCCTTGGTCGGATGGCAGACGAAGGTCAGGTGCTCGACCCGGGCGACATCGGTGGGGGAGGAGCGGTGGAGGTAGGCCGTCGGCCAGGCCTTGTGGTTGAGCTCCTGGAAGACGGGGCCGTTGAGCCGCTCCTCGTTCATGCCGATCTCAAGGAGGCGCCAGGCCTCGCCGTCCGAGCCGTCGCACCAGTAGACGCGGGCCGGCTTGGCCAGCCTCTCCTGGTCGGCGACCCAACGCTCGGCGGACGATACCATCTCGGACATCAGCTTTCCTTTTTATCAATTCGACGGAGGACTGTCAAACGGCCCTCGAGCGCCCATCCCTTCCTACGTCTTATCGGGCTTGAGGTAGGTGTCGTACCATTCGATCATCCGTTTGTACATGTCGGCGCGCTCCTTGGGGGTGTTCGGGCCCCCGTGGGCGCCGTAGCTGTAACGAAGCCAGACACACTTTTTTCCCAGGCGCCGGAGGGCGTAGTAGATCTCCTGGGACTGCAGGGCCTCGACGTTCGGGTCGAGGTCGCCGGTGATGCAGAGGAGCGGCGTCTTGATCCGGTCGGCCTGGAGGATGGCCGAGTGGGCCAGGTAGCGTTCGGGGTATTCCCAGAGCGTGCCGCCGATGCGGTCCTGGCTCTTTTCGGGGGCGTGGGTGTTCCGGACGCCGAGCCGCGGGCTCTGGGTGTAGAAGCTGAGCATATCGACCTTGCCGGAGTTGTTGATGGCCGCCTTGAACCGGTCGGTCTGGGTGATGAGGAGGACGGTGGCGTATCCTCCGTAGCTCGTGCCCTGGATGCCCAGCCGGTCGGGGTCGGCGACTCCTCTATCGACGAGCTCGTTGATCGCGGCGAGCGCGCCCTTGGCCCACGCTTCTCCGGGATACCCCGTGATCAGGTTGACCGAGGGATGGAGGACGGCGTACCCGGCCGAGGCGAGGACGTTGAGCGCGCCGTTGAAGCCGTTGTCGAAGTACCGTTCGTAGACCTCGGTGATCAAAGGGTACTTCTTGCCCGGCTCGTAGTCGGCGGGGTAGTAGAGGACGCCGTGGAGCTTCCGGCCGTCGGCGTCGAGATAGGAGACGAGCTCGGTGCGGCTCAGGGCCCGGCCGGCCAGCCAGGGGTTGAGGTCGGTCAGCTTCCGGACGGACGGGAATCCGGACTCGGCAGCGTAGAGGTCGTCGGGATGGTCGCCGTCGGATTCCGTGAAGACGAACGTCGAGCCGTCCTCGGACATCAGCCAGCGGCCGTAGAGATGGGCGCCGCGGCGCAGATCGGAGAAGCGCTTCGAGGCCAGGTCGAAACGGACGAGGCCGCGGTCGTACTTGTCGGGAGCCGACGTGCTGAAGTAGAGGAACGCGCCGTCCGGGCTCCAGTCGACGATCTGCAGGCTCGGGCGGCTGTCCTCGTCCTCGGCCAGCTCGTGGATCATCTGTTTATCGCCGGACTTGACATCGATCAGCCAGTATTGGGTCGGTGGCGACGGCCGCCGTCCGGGCTGGTCCTTGGGTTCATCCTTCTCGACGCGGGCGCTCGTGGCCAGGATCGAAGCTCCGGCCGGGCTGAAGCGGGCGACGTTGAAGCTCGGCTTCTTCGGCTTCTCCTTGTCGTCCTTCTTCGCATCCGCGGCTCCCGCCTCCTTCGCCTCCGTCGTCTCCTTCTCGCCGGTGAGCCGGCGCGGCTCCTTGTCCTCGAGCGACATCACGAAGATGTCGCCTTTGTCGGCGTAGGCGAGGGTCTTGCCGTCCCGGGAAAAAGAGAGGGATCGCCGGTCGTAGGGTTTGAGGACGACGCGGGCCGGGCCGGCCGGGAGCGGAAAGGCCTCGAGCTGGTTCCTGGTGCCGCCGATGACGTCGTAACTCGTCTTTTCGGTAACGTCCCTTTCGAAGACGAGAGACGTCCCGTCCTTGGTCAGGCGCAGGGACAGAAGCGGGGTTTCGGGCATCAGCTCGATCATCTTCCGGGCCTCGAGGTCCCACGCGGCCGGGACGGCCAAAAGGTCCATCCGCCGGATCTCATCCCATGCAAGGAAAGGCTTGTCCGTATCCATGACGATGATCGGGGCGGCCGTCGCGCTCTTGAAGAGGGCGGCCGATCTCGCCCCCCAGTCCGCGGCCCGGGTCGTGAAATAGAGCTTCGAGCCGTCGGGCGACCAGAGGAGCTGGGAGCCGTAGGCGATGATCGTGTCCTTGGGGAGCGGGACCGCCTCGAGCTTCGCGGCCTCCCGGCGCCAAAGGACCATCTGGAATCGGCCCGCCTCGAAAACGAAGAGGGCCAGGATCTTTCCGTCGGGCGACCACACGGGGGAGCGGAAGTGGCGCTTTCCCGAGAAAACCGGGACCTGGCGCCCCGAGCCCGTGTCGACGACGACGAGCTCGGCCCGCGAGGGCCCGACGTATGTCGGATCCCCGTAGCGGGCGTTGTCCTGGGGGAGCCGGTCTCCCGGCGTCATGACCGTGGCCGCCAGGAAGCGGCCGTCCTCTGTCAGATCATCGACGCGGACCGATCTGGTCAGGAAATAATCCTCGATCGTGAACGGCTTTTGGCCTTGATCAGATCGAACGGCCTGGCCGGAAAGGCCCTGGCCGAGCCCGAAAACGAGGAGCAGTGCTGCCGCGAAGCGCGATCTCATGCCGCACCTCCTAAGTTGTTGCGTCCAGTCTTATCCAGGCCCTCCGCTCTTGTCAACCTTGACTATTCATAAAAAACGCCGGTTTTCTCGTGTCTCCCGTCCGCCTCCGGGAAACGCGGCCGCTCCGGCTATCCGGCCCGGCTTGAAATCGTCCCGGTCCGGTGTTATCTTTGAACCTGTTTCCGGACCGAGGAGAAAGACCATGATCGCCGAAAAGGACATCGAAAGACTATTCGAAAAGCAGCTCGCCCGGATCGGCGATGCGGAGCTCCGGGGCAAGGTGGTCAAGACCTTCGTCCTGGCCTGCCGCCGGGGGAGCTGGGAGTCCGTCGATTCGATCAAAAAGATGCCGTTCACCTTGCTCACGGAGACTCACGGCGTCGGCTTCGTCGAGCACACGATCGCCGTCACCGAGGGCGCCGCCGCCCTCGGGCGGGCCCAGGTCGAAGCTTGCGCCCGGCTTCCCTACGCCATCGATTTCGACCGGCTCTACGCCGGCGGCCTCCTCCACGACGTCGGCAAGCTCCTCGAGATCGAGCCCGACGGCCGGGGCGGCTACCGCAAGAGCCTGTCGGGCCAGTACGCCCGCCACCCTGTCTCGGGGGCGATCCTGGCGTCCGAGTGCGGCCTCTCCGGCGACATCATCAACATCGTCGTCTGTCACGCCAAGGAGGGGGAGGGCCGGCCGCAGGTCGTCGAGGCCGTCCTCATCCACCAGGCCGATTTTGCCACCTTCGACCCTCTGGTCATGAAGCACAAGGGGACCCTGATCGAGGGTTGATCCAGCCCATGAGCCAGACCCTCATCGAGAAGATCCTCTCCCGGCACGCCGGCCGGCCGGTCCGGCCCGGCGAGATCGTCGACATCGCCATCGACGCCAGGGTCGCCCGGGATTTCGGCGGGGCGAGCGTCGTCAAGAACCTCAGGGAGCACGGCCTCGCCGTCGATGACGTCACGAAGACCTTCTTCACCTTCGACTGCAATCCCGGCGGCTCCGATCAGAAGTACGCCGCCAACCAGCATCTCTGCCGCCTCTACTCCCGTGAGAGCGGGGTCAACCTCCTGGACGTCGACGCCGGCATCGGCACGCACATCGCCATCGAGGAAGGCCTGGTCGTCCCAGGGGGGACGCTCGTCTCGACCGATTCCCATGCCAACATCCTGGGGGCCATCGGGGCCTTCGGCCAGGGCATGGGCGACCAGGACATCGCCGCGGCCTGGGCCTTCGGCAAGGTCTGGTTCAAGGTCCCCGAGTCCGTGAAGATCGTCCTCAAGGGGACGCCTCCCCCCGGGACGACCCCCAAGGATATCGCCCTGCGGCTCCTCCGTGAATTCGGCGCCGCGGGCCTCCTCGGCCTGAGCGCCGAGCTTTACGGCGAGGCCGTGGACGAGCTGGATTTGAGCGGCCGCGTCACCATCGCCTCCATGGCCACCGAGATGGGCGCCATCATCCTGCTCTTTCCTCCCAACCCGCGCATCCTGGGCCACTTCGACGCGCTCGGCAAGCCCTATGAAGCCGCCTACGCCGACGCCGGCGCAGTCTACAGTCGGATCGTCGAGATCGGACTCGCGGACCTCGTCCCGCTCATCTCCCGTCCGGGGCATCCCGAGGACGTCGTCGCCGTCCGGGACGTCGCTGGGACGAAGATAGATTCGGCGTTCATCGGGTCGTGCACCAACGGCCGGTTCGAGGACTTGGCGACGGCGGCCGATCTGCTGAAAGGCCGCAGGGTCGCTCCCGGCGTCGTCCTCAAGATCGTTCCGGCCACCCGCCGGGTCTGGAAGCGGGCCCTTGACGAGGGCCTCATCGATATCTTCCTCGAGGCCGGGGCCCTCGTCGGCAATCCCGGCTGCGCCGGCTGCGCCGAAGGGCAGATCGGCCAGAACGGGCCTGGGGAGATCACCGTCAGCACGGGCAACAGGAATTTCGCCGGCAAGCAGGGCCAGGGGAGCGTCTATCTCGCATCACCCGCGACGGCCGCCGCCTCGGCCGTGGCCGGCATCATCGTCACCGCGGCCGACATCCCGGCCGAGCCCGTCCTGTTCCCCGGCGGCCCCGCCCCGGCCGGCACGGTCCGGTCCCCTCGGACGAAGACTGGCGCGGCGGGCCCGGCCGGCACGAAGCCGACCCTCGTCCGCGGCCGGGTGTGGGTCGTCGAAAGGGACAATATCGACACGGACATGATCTTCCACAACCGCCATCTGGCCGTGACGGACATCCGGCAGATGGGGGCGTTCACGTTCGGGAACCTCGCCGGCTGGGAGGACTTCCCGAAGAAAGCGGCGCCCGGCGACATCGTCGTCACCGGGTCGAACTTCGGGGCCGGCTCGTCCCGCCAACAGGCCGTCGACTGCTTCAAGAGCCTCGGCATCGCGGCCATCGTCGCCCGGTCCTTCGGCGCGATCTACGAGAGGAACGCCGTCAACGCCGCCCTGCCCGTCCTCACGGGCGACCTCATTTCCGCGGGGCTCCGGAGCGGCGAGGAGATCAGCATCGATCTCGCCGCCGGCACCGTGACCCGGCACGCCACCGGCGACATCGTCCGGATCACGGCCTTCTCGGAGACCCAGATGGCCATATACCGGAAGGGCGGCCTGCTGGCCGGTGGATGAGGGACTGAATGCGACTCTACGAGAATGAAGCCAAGACGGTCTTCGAGAGGGAGGGGCTCGTCATCCCGCGGGCCCACGGGGTGTTCGAGCGGGGCGAAGATGTCGCGGCGGCGATCGGTCCGGATTCCCCCGTCATGCTCAAGGCCCTCGTCCTGATCGGGGGCCGCGGCAAGGCCGGCGGCGTCCGAAAAGCGAGAGGCGGGACGGAAGCCGGCGCCGTGGCCAAGGAGATCCTCGGCCGCAGGATCCGGGGCTACCTCGTCGACCGTCTCCTCGTCGAGCAGGCCGTCGAGGCTCCCGTCGGCGCATGCTATGTCGGGGTGACCATGAGCCCGGCCGATTTCAACATCACCGTCATCGTCAGCCCGGCCGGGGGCGTCGACATCGAGCAGGTCGCCCGGGAAGCGCCGGACAAGATCATGCGGCTGGAGATCCCCGGGAACGACGCGAGCCTGTCCGACGCGGACGCGTCCCGGCTGGCCGCCTTCCTGGCCGCGGGTCTCTCCGGAGGCGCGACCCAGATCGACGCCCTCAAGGGCGTCCTGGCCCGGGTCTATGCGGTCTTCCAGAAGTACGACTGCAAGATCGCCGAGATCAATCCCCTGCTCCTCACGGCCGCCGGTCCGGTGGCCGCGGACGCCAAGATCGTGCTTGACGACAACGGCCTGTACCGGCAGGGCGGGATGTTCCGCCTGCTGGGCCTGACCGAGGTCCGCCACGACGTCTCCGAGCCGACCCGGAACGAGATCAGGGCCCGCGAGGCCGGCTTCCGGTACGTCGACCTTCTCGCCGAGGACCACGTCAAGGACCCCGACAGGCTCTATGTCGGCCTCGTCCCCGGCGGGGCGGGCTACGGGATCTTCTCCATCGACGAGGTCGCCAACGTCGGGGAGAGGTTCTTCGGCGGCCGGGTCGTGCCGGTCAATTTCATGGATTCGGGAGGGGGACCGACGGTCGGCATGGTCGCCGAGATGTTCGACCTGCTGATGGACGACAACGTCGTTGATCTGGTCATCACGTCGCGCTTCGGCGGCATCTCCTCCTGCGACGTCTTTATCCGCGGCCTGGTCGGGTGTTTGAGGGAAAGGCGGGCCGAAGGGCGCCGCGTCGTGCCCGTCATCGGCCGGATGGTGGGGACCGACCTGCCGAGCGCCCGCGACTTCCTGGAACGGGCCAAACGGGAGACGCCCGAAGAGCTCGCGGAGCTGCACATCACGGTCGGCAACCGCACGATCATGGCCGAGGTCATCCGCGAGGGCATCCGCAGCGCGTTCGACCGGAAAGGGTGGGCGTGATGGACGCCAGGATCAAGGCCACCGACGGATTCCTCTTCCACCTCATCAAGAAATTCCGGCCCAGTCTGGCCGAGCGTGTGGCCCGGAGCGGCCGGCTCGACACGATCATCCTCGGCCTCGGAGGCCAGGGGACCAAGCACGCGGGGCTGATGCACGATTTCGGCACGTCCATCGTCGCCGGGATCGCGCCCGGCGGAGCGGGGACGCGGGTCCATGAGGTCATCCCCGTCTTCGACTCGGTGAAGGACTGTCTCGTCGAATTCCCCGACGTCGTCGCGGCCAGCGTCTGGCGCCACTACTCGACGGCCCGCGAGGCCGCCCTGGAGGCCATCGAGGCGGGGATACCGCTCGTTGTCCTGATCTCGGAAGGTCTCCCTCTTCGCGACGTCCGGGACATCATCTTCTCGGCCCGGAAGCACAAGACCGTCCTCATCGGCGGGAACACGCCCGGACTGATCTTCCCCCCCGAGCGCATCAAGATCGGCATGCTGCCGGACGTCTTCTATCCCGAGGAGATCGCTCCGGGAAAGTTCGGGCCGCGGGGCGTGACCATCATCTCCCGCAGCGGGGCCATCCTCTACCATATGTCCGACGCCATGGCCAGCGTCGGCATCGCCCAGAACGCCGTCATCGGCATCGGCGGCGACGGGGCCATCGGCTCGACCTTTCGCGATCTCGTTCCCTTGGCCATGGAGTACGCGAACACGGACCTCGTCATCGTCGCCGGAGAGATCGGCGGCTGCCAGGAAGAGCTCCTCGCTGAGGACGTCCGGGCCAACCGGGGGAGATATCCGAAGCCTCTGGTCGCCCTCATCTCGGGCGCCCACGCCCCGGAGGGCAAGACCATGGGGCACGCCGGGGCCATCGTAACGCCGGGACTCGAAACAGGCACCTTCGCGTCGAAGAAGAGGGCTTTGGAGGGCGCCGGGATTCCCGTTGTCAACAGCCAGCTCGATCTGATCGAAGTCGTCCGCGGAAAGCTCGGCGGAAAATCCTATTTCGCCCCGGAGCGGTACTACGCCAGGATGAAGACCATCTGGGACGCCCCGCCGCCCAAGCCCAGCTGGACGACGCTTGTCACCAAGGTCGAGCCCGACAACCTCGTCGTCCGCGGCTACCGCGTCCAGGACCTCATCGAATACGCCTCGCTCGTCGAGACCGCCCATCTCATCGCGGCCGGCGAGCTCGCGGACCGGGCGCGGTCGGCCGCGCTCGGGAGACTGGCCCTCGAGGCGGCGCTCCGGCCCGCTCCGCCGGTCGTCCGGAACCCCGAAGAGGACCTGTCCAAGACCTTCCAGAAATATATCCTGGCCGACGAGGACCTCGTCGCCTTCCGGCCCGAGGGGAGGACAGCCGAGGCCGAAAAGACCGTTTTCGCCCTGGGGCGGTTCGCGGGCTATCTGGCCGCGCTGCACGGGAACGCCGCCGCCCTCGCCGCGGTCCCCCCGGACGCGGCGCCGGCCCACCTCGTCTTCCGGGCCGTCGCGGGCGCCGGCCCCCTCGACGAAAAGCGGGCGCGCATGCTCGAGGCCATCGTCGTCGCCTCCGTCGACCACGGCGTCACCCCGCCCTCGGCCCAGGCGACCCTCATCGCCTCGTCGGTCCGGGCCTCATACGAGTCGGCCGTAGCCCAAGGCGTCGGCGCGATCACCGATGTCCACGGCGGGGCGGGAGAGAAAGCGGCCGTCTTCTTCCTTCAGTGCGCCGACCTGGCCTCCGGACAGGGCCTGTCTCTCGAAGAGGCGACGAGGGCCGTCGTTCGCCGGTACCTCAAGGCGGGGAGGCGTGTCGAGGGTTTGGGTCATCGCGTCCACACGCAGGATCCCCGCCGGGACGTCCTTTGGAGGCTCGCCGAGAGGAGCGGCCTGGCCGGGCCCTGCGTCGCCGTTTCGCGGATCGTCGAGGACGCCCTCCGCGAGGTCCGCGGCCTCGGCCTGCCCATCAACGTTGACGGCGTCATCGGGGCCATCATTGCCGACATGGGTTATGATCCGACGCTGGCCAAGGCCCTGTTCATCTTTGGGCGGATCATGGGGCTTTCGGCCCACTACTACGAGGAAGTGGCGACCCAGCCCCCGATGCGCTCGATCGTCTTCGGAGAGGCTGTCTACCGCGGGACCCCGGACCGGCCTTTCCCCCGCTGAAAGAACGACGGGAGAATCAGGGACACGCGAGACGCTTTCCCGGACGGTCTAGCGCACCACGAGCTTGGTGAAGGGGAAGACATAGGCCTGGAGGAGGACGAACAGGCCCATGAGGGCCGCCAGGGCCAGGCTGTGGAAAAAGACGTAGCGCAGGATCGTGCCCTCGTGGCCATACCAGCCGGTGGCCGTCGAGGCGACGACGATGCTCTGGGCGTCGATCATCTTTCCCATGACCCCACCGGAGCTGTTGGCGGAGGCCATGAGCACCGGGCTCAGCCCGAGCTGTTCGGCCGAGATCTTCTGAAGGCTGCCGAAGAGGACATTGGACGAGGTGTCCGAACCGGTCAGGGCGACACCCAGCCACCCGAGCATCGTCCCGAAGAAAGGATAGAGGAGCCCCGTGCGGGCGAAGGCCAGGCCGAGCGTCGCGTCGAGGCCCGAATAACGGGTCACGTATCCGAGCGCGAGCATCGCGGCCACGGTCAGAAGAGAGAACCTGACCTTCTTGAGAGTCCGGCCGTAGGCGCGAAGGAGGCGGCGCGGGGTGAATCCCATCAGGAATCCCGATACGACGGCCGCGGCGAAGATCCCCGTCCCGGTGAACGACAGCCAGTTGAAGGAGAAGACGGCGGATTCCGCGGCTTCTTTGGCCACCACGGGCGGCACGCGATAGACGAGTCTGTCCAGGCCGGGGATCGGGAATCGAACGGCGGATAGGCCGTCGAGGAAGGCCTTGATCTGGGGGATGCCCCAAAGGAACACGAAAACGCTCAGTACGATCCAGGGCAGCCAGGCGCGGACGAGGTCTCCCGTCGAGTGACGACCCGGCACCTCCTGAGAGGTCGGGGCGCCGGCGATGCCCTCGTTCTCGCAGACGGTTTTCGGCCGCCATTTCAGGAGAAATACGACGAGCGAGGCCATCGAGAAGACCGCTGCGCCGACGCCGGCCAGCCAGGGCCCGTGAAAGTTGGAGATGAGGAACTGGGGCACCGCGAACGAGACGCCGGCCACGACGAGCGCGGGCCAGACCTCCTTCATCCTCTTGAAGCCGCAGAAAGCCCAGATGAGCCAAAAGGGGATGATGAGCGAGAAGAACGGGAGCTGCCTCCCGACCATCGCGCTCAGCTGGCGGACGTCGATCTCCGTCACTCCGGCCAGGGCGACGATAGGCGTCCCCAGCGCTCCGAACGCCACGGGCGCGGTGTTGGCGATGAGCGACAACCCCGACGCGGCGAGCGGGGCGAAGCCGAGCCCGATGAGGATCGCGGCGGTGACCGCGACCGGCGTGCCGAAGCCCGCTGCGCCTTCGAAGAACGCGCCGAACGAGAAGGCGATGAGCAGGAGCTGGAGGCGCCGGTCGCGGGTGATGCCGGTCAGACTGTCCTGCATGACCTTGAAATAGCCCTTCTCGCAGGTCAGGTCGTAGAGGAAGATGATGTTGAGGATGATCCAGCCGATGGGGAAGAGGCCGTAGGCCGCCCCCAGCGCGGCCGTCCGCGCGGCCATGCCCGCCGGCATGCCGAAGGCGAGGGTGGAGACGAGCAGGGCGGCTCCGAGCCCGAGAAGGGCCGCCACGTGGGCCCGCAATCGAAGGAGCGCCAGCCCGCCGAGCAGCAGGACGATCGGGAGAGCGGCGACGAGCGTCGAAAGCAGGACGCTGCCGAGCGGATCGTATGCCTGGTGCCAGCCCATTCTAAAGGACCCCGTCAGTCTCCTTGTTCAGGCGATCGAAGAACGCGGCCATGAAACGATGCCTCCCGGCGGCCATCCGCCGGCCTTCCCCGGTCGTCATCCGGTCCCGGACGCGGCTGAGCTTGACCAGGTACTCGCGGTAGGCTGTGTCCTCCCGCGTATAGGGTTGGGTTTTCCCGACCTCGATCGTCTTGTCATGGAGGCGCGCCCCGATCTCCCCGGCGAAAAGAAAGGCCCGGCCCACGCCGACGGCGCCGATCGAGTCGAGCTTGTCGGCGTCGAACAGGACCCGGGCCTCGAGCGTCCGCGGCGCGCCGCCCTTGCGGAATCGATGGGTCCGAATGCAGTGGGTGACGGCCTTGACCGTGGCGGCATCGCAGCCGTGGCGCTCCAGGATCTCCCGGGCGAGCGCCGCGCCGCTCCGGCCGTGGCAGATCCGGCCGTGCAAGCGGTCCTCTTCCTCGCGGCCGATGTCGTGGAGGACGGCGGCGAGCTTCAGGATCCCCAAGTCGGCCTTTTCCCTGCGCCCGATCCTCAGGCAGAGCTTGTAGACGCGCTCGGTGTGGTCCCAGTCGTGGCTGCCCCGGGCGCTCCGGAAATATGCCCCGGCCTCTTCCCGGATCCGGGAGACGAGGGAAGGGGCGATGGCGGGGCTCATTCGTCGATCATATGTACGGCCAGCCCGTCCTTGAGCTTGGGCTCGAACCAGGTCGATTTCGGAGGCATGACCTTGCCCGCGTCGGCCACGGAGAACAGCTGCTCGATCGTTGTCGGGAAGAAGGAGAAGGCCGCGCGGAACTGGCCCGAGAGGACCTTCTTCTCGAGCTCGCCGGTGCCGCGGATGCCGCCGACGAAATCAATGCGCTTGTCCGTCCGGGGATCGGCGATCCCGAGGATGGGCGCGAGGAGGTTCGTCTGCAGGATCGAGACGTCGAGGGAGCCGATGGGGTCGGCCGGGTCGAACGTGCCGGGCTTGGCCTCGAGGCCGTACCAACGCCCTTCGAGGAACACGGCGTATTCCCGGCTCTTGGCCGGGGCCTTCGGGCCGTCCGGCCTGACGGTGAACTTCTCGCCGACCCCGGCGAGGAAGGCCGCCGGCTCGAGCCCGTTGAGGTCGCGGACGACGCGGTTGTAGGGCAGGATCTTCATCTGGCTGTGGGGGAAGATGACGGCCAGGAAGAAGTTGTCCTCCTCACGACCCGTCCGGCCCGGCCGCTCGCGGTCCCGCTTGACCTTGATCCGGGTCGCGGCCGCCGAGCGGTGATGGCCGTCGGCGACGTAGAGGTTCGCGAGGCCGGCGAAGGCGGTTTGGATCCTCCCGATGAGGCCCGGGTCGTCGACGACGAAAAAGACGTGCCGGACGTCGTCGTAAGTCGTGATATCGACCTCGGGCTCCTTGGTTGCGCCCTCGGCGACGAGGGCGTCGACGGCGTCGGTCCTGCGGTAGGTCAGAAAGACCGGGCCCGTTTGCGCGCCGAGCGTCTCGATGTGGCGCATACGGTCGTTTTCCTTGTCGATCCGGGTCAGCTCGTGCTTCTTGATGACGTCGTCGAGGTAATCCTGGCAGGATGCGGCCGCGACGAGCCCGGTCTGGACGTGCTCGCCCCAGACCTGCTTGTAGATATAGAAGTTGCGGGTCTTGTCCCGGGCGATCGTCCCCTCGCGGAGAAAACGGTTGAAGTTCTCTTTGCCCTTGGCGTAGACGGCGTCCGAATAGAGATCGGTGCCCGGCGGCAGGTCGATCTCCGGCTTGCCGACGTGCAGGAACGAGTAGGGGTTCCCGGCCGCGAGCTCCCGCGCTTCCTCGGACGTGAGGACATCGTAGGGCGGGGCGGCGACGAGGCGAGCGAGATCCTTGCGGGGGCGCACCGCCCGGAAAGGCTGGACGTGGACCATGGTTGCCTCCAAAAAGGGGGTCATTATAGCACAGCCGGGCTTCGCGGCGCAGGGTGCTGACCTGTTCCGCTTTGCGGGGCGGGCTCAGCCACGAACGGTGTTGCGTCCCGCGGCCTTGGCCTCGTACATGGCCCGATCGGCGCGGGCGATCAGGGTCTCGAGGTTCTCCCCGACATCGGGTCCAAGCTCGGCGACGCCCAGGCTGACCGTCAGCGCGAGCGTCTCGGCGGTCGTCGTGACGACCCTCATCCGCGAGATCTCTTCCCGCAGGCGTTCGGCCATGGCCAATCCCTCCGCCCGGCCCGCTTCGGGCATGAGGACGATGAACTCCTCGCCGCCGTAGCGGCAGACGATGTCGGTCCCCCGGGTCGTCTTGGTGACAAGCTCGGTCAGGACACGCAGGACCTTGTCGCCGATGAGGTGGCCGTGCGTGTCGTTGACGTTCTTGAAGTGGTCGATGTCGAAGAGGATGAGGGACAGGGGCCTCTGGTAGCGCCGGGCGCGCACGACTTCCCGCTCCCCCATGGAGGCGAAAGCCCGGCGGTTATTGAGCCCGGTCAGCTCGTCCGTCACGGCCAGCTTCTCCTTCAGCTCAACTTGGCGAGAGTTCTCCAGGGCGATGGCGACCTGGCTGGCGAAGAGGTCGGCCACCTGGCCGTCTTCCTGGGTGAAGGATTGTTCGCTGGAGTTGTAGAGGGCGATGAGCCCCGTCACACGGTCGCGGAAAACGACGGGAACGCCGAGGAAGGAGTTGACGTTCTGGCCCGGGCGGAGCGGGAGCAGGATATCTTCGGGGCTGGAGATATTGCCGATCACCGGCCTTTTGCTCATGACGGCCTGGTTGCACAGCCGCGCGCCTTCCATGGGATAGGTCTCGCCGATGAGGTTCCGGAAATCCGCGGGCCTCTTGATGGCGGCCAGCTTCAGCTCCGCCCCTTCGACGGTCAGGAAGGCGCCGATGTCGTAGGGGATGACGCGCTTGAGGAGGTCGAGGATGAGCGCCGAGATCTGCTTGAAGTCGAGCTTCGAGCTCAGCGTCAGTCCGGCCTCGCGGAGCGTCTCGGCGATGTTCCGGGCCTCGACGGCCGCGGTCTCCGCCTTTTTGATGCGGGAGATGTCGTAGAGGACGGCGACCCATCCCGTGACGACCGTGCCCTGGCCCAGGAGAGGCGAGAGGCGCAAGTCGAAGAACCGGGATCGCCCGTCCTTGACGAGGGGGAACTCCTGTTCCGAGGCCGTCGGAGCGCTGAGCGGCGCGGCCAGCGCGGGCCACTCGGGGAAGAGCTCCGCGGCGGGCCTGCCAAGAAGCTTGGCTTCGGGGACGTCCTCGGCCGGACCGCCGACCTCGGCGATGAGCTTGCGGGCGGCCGGGTTCGTGGCGGCCAACCGTCCGGCGTCATCGAGGATGAGGAGCGATTCGCCCATGCTGTCGATGACCCGCTCCCTCGCCACCGGCACGATGTCGACGAGCTGGAGACGGAACATGGCCCATAGCAGGAAGAACCCGGAGAAGGCGAAGCCGATCGGCGTATAGTCGTAACCGCTTCGGGCGCCGGCCTGTCCGGCGAGATAAACGGCGTTCCCGGCCCAGGGCAGGGGGAAGGCCAGAAGGAGGGCCATGGCCTGCTTGCGGTAGACGCCCTTGAACCGGAAATAGGCCAGGAGCAGGAAAACGGTCGTGGCGAACAGGAGAAGATACGAGTAGCCGGCGTGGACCCAGAAGAACGGGCCGTGTCCATAGACGAGAAGATGGTCCCGCAGGCTTGTGGCCGGCGAGTAAGCGGACCAGACGAGATGGTGCCGCTCGTTCGTAAAGGTCAGGACGATCGTCGCCAACGGGATGATCCACAGGGCCAGGGACCGGCCGCGCCCGAGCTTCCTGCCGGACTGGAGAAAGCGGAGGGCGAAAAGGAACATCAGGACCGGGACCGTGGCGATGCCGATATACTCGATCTTCGAAAAGAGGACCTTGGTCGCCGTGCCGGGAACGGCCGCCTCCAGCGCCGCGGAGAGGGACCAGATGAACACGGCCCCCATCAGGGTGGCCAGGGACCGCCCGACCGAGGTGACGGCGCGCTTCCAGGCGATGACCGCGACCGCCCCGGCGATGACCGTCCCGGCGAAAAGGCTGAGAGCGTAATAACCGACCTGCATGTTCATCCTCTCGACCTATCGGCTCCCGCCCGCGGGTCCGGACGGGGCTGTCCTACACCCCGTCCGCGGACGGATCCTTGTCCTGGTCCTTGTCCTGGACGAACGTCCCGGCGATCTCCAGGAAATTCTCGACGACCTCGGGGTCGAACTGCGTCCCCGAGCAGCTGATGATCTCCTTGACGGCGTAGCGGTGGGAGGCGGCTTTCCGGTAGGGACGCTCGGAGGTGATGGAATCGTACGTGTCGGCGATGGTCATGATGCGCGCGCCAATGGGGATCTCCCGTCCCTTCAGCCGGTCGGGGTAGCCCTTGCCGTCGTAGCGTTCATGGTGCGCCCGGACGACCCGGCTGATCTCCTTGAGCTCGATGACCGGGCTGAGGATGGCTTCGCCGCGGGCGGGATGCTCCTTGATCAGCGTGAATTCCTCGTCGGTGAGCTTGCCCGGCTTGTTCAGGATGCTCTCGGGGACGGCGATCTTCCCGACGTCATGGAGCAGGGCGGCCAACTCGAGGTCGCCGAGCTCCTTCTCGCTGAAACCCATCTTGGCGGCGATCTTCAACGAGAAGTCCGTGACCCGGGTCGAATGATGGCGCGTGTACTCGTCCTTGGCGTCGATGGCCGAGGCCAGGGACTTGACCGTGGAAAGGAACAACGACTTCTGCTGGTCGACGAGATCGGAGGTCCTCATCCGGAGGTTCTTGTTGACCAGGGTCAGCTCCGATTCCATCTGGCGCAGGCGGAGCTGGGACCGGATGCGGGCCTTGAGCTCGGTCGAATCGAAGGGCTTGGAGATGTAGTCGTCGGCCCCGGCCTGGATGCCTTCGTTCAACATCTCGGCCCCCGTGCGGGCGGTCACGAGGATGATGGGAATGTGCTTGAGGGATTCGTCGGCCTTGACCGCCCGGGCGAAGGCGTGGCCGTCCATGCCCGGCATCATGACGTCGCAGAGAACGAGGTCGGGGTTCTTGTCGCGAAGGAACTTGAGCCCCTGTTCGGCCGAGGTCACGAGCTCGAGGTCGAACTCATCAGCGAGGAGCATCTTCATCAGCTTGAGGACTTCGGGGTTGTCGTCGATGCAGAGGATCAGGGCGTCGTGGACCTTGGCCTCGTCCACGCGGGCGCTCCCCAGGTCCACCCTCTCGAGGTCGACGAGCTGGAGCCTGCGGAAATCGGTGACGATGTCCTGAACGCGGGGCTCCTCGGTATCGGTGAGGCGCCGCCTCAGCCCGATGGGGAGGTCTTCCGATCGGCGGTCGAGGACATCCTCATCGAAATGTTCCTCGCCCCTGCGCAGCTCGACAATGAACCGGGACCCCTTGCCGAGCTCGCTTTCGGCGTGGATCGTCCCCTTGTGAACGACGACGATCTCCTTGGCCAGCGCCAGCCCGATCCCGGTGCCCTCCTGGGCGCGCGACTTGGACCCGTCGACCTGAGAAAAGCGGTCGAAGATCGTCTCGAGCATGTTGTCGGGGATGCCGATCCCCGTATCCTCGACCGTCATGGCCACGACGTCGTCTTTCTCCTCGACGTAGATCGTGATCTTGCCGCCCCTATTGGTGAACTTCAGGGCGTTGGACAGAAGGTTGAAGATGACCTTCTCGAACTGGTCCGGGTCCAGGGTCAGCTCGACAGGATGGGGCGGGTGCTGATAATACAGCCGGATCTGCCTCTGGTCGGCCAGGGGCTTGACCGAGGCGAGGAGGGGCGGGATGAATTCGACCAGGTTGACCGATTTGACCTTCAGGCGCATCTTTCCCTCTTCGAGCTTGCTCAGATCGAGGAGGTTGGTGATGAGCTTGAGCAGCTTGTAGCCGTTGCGCTGCATCGTTTCGAATGTATCCTTGAGCTGGGGCGACAGCTTGCCCATCTTGCCCTCGAGCAGGGTCTTCAGCGGGGCCAGCATCAGTGTGAGCGGCGTCCGGAGCTCGTGGTTGACGTTGGCAAAGAACTGCATCTTGAGCTCGTCGAGGCTCTTGAGCTTGAGGTTGGACTCCTTGAGCTGGCTCGTCGTTTCCTCGAGCTGGATGCGGCTACGGAGTTCGCGGCGACGGAGGCGGTCCATGAAATAGACGCCCCAGCCCCCCATGACCAAGATCGAGGTCAGGAAGAAAAGGTTGGTGATGATGTCCGTCCAAACGGCCTTCCCCGAAGGTAGGTTCAGGACGCTGGGGATCACGTAGCTGGCCCAGATAACCAGGAAAAGGAACGCGGCATCGCGGAACGAGAGCGGCAAGGCGACGACGGCGGCCATGATGATGATATACAAACCCTGGACATAGGCCGAGGTGAAACCACCGAGCAGAAAGATCATGACGGCGATGCCGATGAGGTCGAAGAGCGCTACGGCAATGGCGACCTTGGCGTAGCCGCGTTTGGTCTTGACGCGCCCGAGTAGTACGTATAGGACGAAGTGGGCGCCGAGGACCGCGAGCCGGATGTAGAGGAACAAGCTGAAGAGTTCCCGAGGGGCGTGGACCCAGTCTAGGAACAGGAACGAGGCATAGAGTATGGCGCTAAGGATGATGGTCAGCTTAGCCCGGTTCTCCAGGCCGTACTCCCCGTAAAGGCGCTCCTCGAATTCGAAATCCCGGTTTTTGGACTTAGTCATGGGGGTTTCTCGGCTTGGCCACGACGACATAACCTTGCGGTGGGTCGCCGTAGCTGGGGATTTTTTTCAGGCTGATCCAGCCGGCCTCGTCCAGCAGGGCGTCGAGCTTTTCCTGCTCGAAGAAATCGAAAGTTCCCGCTTCTTCGAGCTCCGTCAGCGCCTGGGCGTCGTTGAGGAAAGACCGGAGAGAATCCAAGAGGAGCGATTTGGGCATGCTGGATTGCAGCTCGCGCTCGGGCATCCCCTCGATCTTCTCCAACAGGCGGGTGAATGGCCCTGAGGCATCCGTATCGGGACGCATACTCGACAGCACCAGGATCCCGCCCGGCTCGATGATCCGCCGGACCTCACGAAGTGTTTCGACAGGGTTGAAGATATAGGACAGAACGAGGCTCATCAGGATCTTATTGTAGCACCCAGGCTTGACCGGCAGATGAAACGCATCCTCCAAGGTCCCGGGAAGGATGAGCCGCTTGAAATCGGGTTTGGACGAGTCCAGGCGAAGGACATAGCGGGCGGCCCGGTTGAAGTCCGTGATGATACGGAATTCATGGACATCGAAATAGGTCTTCAGCCAATCGTCGTGGTCCGGCGTGATCCGCTCTCCCCGGAGGATCCTGTGAAGGCGGGGGGAATAATCATCCTGGATCTTCATGGCGCTGTCCAGGTTCAGATTCTCGACCTTGTCGGCCATTTCCTCGAACGTCCCGATCTCTCCATTGAGGAAGCGGCGGATGGCCTGGAAGCGGCTCATCTCGAGGTCGAGAGCCAGGAGATCGAGGCGGTCCGCCGCCGTATCCGTTGCCAGGCGCGCCATCAATTTCTGACGGGCCTGTTTCATGGCGTCCGGCACGAGATCGGCGATTGTGATCCGGGCCGGGAGCTCGGCCCCGCTCTTAAGGAGGTGCTCGACGAAATTCCCCGTGCCTCCCCCGAGGTCGAGCAGCCGGTCGCCGGGCCGGAGATCCAGGGCACGCCGTTGATCGTCCATTAGCTGCTGGTACTCGTCGGCCATGGCCATGATATCAAAGCCGAGCAGGTTGCCTTCGCCAACAAGGTAGTGGTGCCAGTAGCTCTTCCGGTTCTTGAGGTCCCGGGGCGGGAGGCGATCCTTCTCGGCCCGGCGCATGACCTCGATGTCTTTGCGGCTGGGCATGACCGGATGAAGCATCGTGCCGTGCAGGAAGCGGTGAATGAGGGACGTGATCGTCCCGAACATCCGAAGCGCTTCCCGGGAGGTCCTGGCGTTGTGGCCGATGGGGACCGCGATGACCTCCCGTGGGGCGTCGGCCTCGACGCTCATGACGTCACGGATGAACTCCGACTTGATCCACTGATCGTATTGGCCGTAGATCCACGTGACAGGGATATCGATGTGACGCATGTCCTCCCGGGCCTGTTCGAGCGTGCCGACCCCGTTGGCCGTAACATCGGCGGCGTAGAACGCATGCCGGATGAAATTGCCCAGGATGGGATAGATGTCCAGGTTGATGCCGAGCTGATACTGTTCGAGGACGTCAAGGCCGGCATTGATCCGGATCATCATGTCCCGGAATTCGAGCGCGCCCATGCAGGATACCCAGTAGTCGATCCGACTCCGGTAATCCGTGTCCCTCAATACAACTCGAGCCTCCAAGGCTGAGAGTGAGAAGGTGACCAGGACGGTGGAGCTTGGCTTGAGCTTGGGATTGACGGCCAGCCAGTCGATGACGGTCTTCAGGTCGTCGGCACCTTGGCTAGTGCTGGAATTCAGCATCTCCCACGGTTGTTCAGAAGCCTCCGGGTCCTTGTGGCTTTCGCCCTTCCGGCGGATTCCATCGAAGCGGATGACCGCCAGGGGCTTTCCGAGCGCCCTGAAATTCTGAATGAGCACCAAGGCCAGGCTAAAGAGGACTTCCTTGGTCTTTCCGAAGGCTGGGGGGATGATGACGACGGGGACCGGCGTGTCGTCCAGAGGCAGCGACGAATTCAGCAGACCCACGATCTGTTCGCCGCGGCGGTTCTCGAGGCGGATGACGCGTGGATTCATAAGATCCATCTTGACTGGATCCGCCAGCAAGCCGGTTTCCGCCCGGCCCGCGGAGGAGTCGCACGACTCTTCGCCGCGCCGCGCGAAATCCGCGTCGGGGGCCTGTACCGACTGGATGCTCATGCGGCTGATGCCGAACTGGACGCCGTATTTCATGCCCGGGCCTTCGTCCTTCTCGGCGCGCGCCACGTGACGCACCTCCCCGGTCTCCCGCCAGAGGACCTTGTCGCCGTCGAGAATGGCCATCGATTCGAGCGGCGTCCCCTTGAGCAGGACGGGGGTCTCGCCGTTGGCGACAAAGCTCATGCCGTTCGGGCTGATGTCGGTGATCCGTCCCCGGACCTTGCGGTCGAAGGGGGCCGGCAGAGGGATCTCGACCCTCAGGTCGCCCGCCGGCGCGATGCGCCTCTCGGCCCGCTTCTCCGAATAGAACATGACCCGCGGGTAGAGGCAGGCTAGGGTCCGGCCGTCCGGCGAGATCCGCGAGATCATGGTCTCGAAGTTGTAGGTCGCGTAGCCGATCTGGTAGGAGACGAAGAGAAGGTCCGAGGTCTTGAACTTGACGTCGAGCTTCTCCCCGGAGAGCACGCAGACCGAGGGCGGCCGGACCTCGGTGAACGACAGGATCTCGGGATTTCCGGACCTGGCCGGGACCGCGGCGATCTCGACATTGCGGGCCAGGGCCTCGCGCATGAGGGACTCGATCTTGACCGAGTCCGTGAACAGGACCATCTCGTCGGTCCGCAGGAACGGATACCGGAGCTTGAGCTCCTCGAGATCGCGGATGGCGACGTAATCGGACATGAACTGGAGGAGCGACAGGCGGCTGGCGTCGTCGAGAGACAGGAACTCGACCGCGACCCCCCCCTGGTCGGTGTCCTCTCGGACGACGCGGCTGTTCACGGTGTAGTGCCGCCCGTCGGGCAGCGCGATGTCCAGGGGGACCGCCGCCCCCTCGGGGGAGGACGACAAGGTCTTGAGGAACATGCCGTTCTCGCTGATGTTGACCAGCTTGGCCTCGCCCAGAAGGCCCGTCTCGATCCGGACGTCATGGGACGCGTCCAGCGTGACGCGCATGGACGAGCGTTTCTCCCGGGAGCGCTGGGCGATGAGGAAGCTGATCTTCCGGCGGATGGCCGCCGGGTCGGACGGCTTGGGCAGGCAGCAATCGATGCGGCCGTAGCTCGCGAGATCGATCGTCGTGCCGTTCGAGGTGCCCTCGGTCAGCAGGATCTTGATGATGGCATCGGAATTCTTGAAGATCTCGTTGAGGAACCGCAGCAGCTCCGTCCCCTTCATCCGGGGCAGGTCCTCGTTGACGACGAGGACGTTGACCTCCGGGAGGGCCTTGATCAGGTGGATGGCTTCGACGCCGCTGGTCGTCGTGTGGACCGCGTAGATATCCCTGAGCGCCCTCTGGAGCTTGTCGAGATAGCCGAGGTCGTCGTCGACGACGAGGACGACGGGCAAGGCCCCCGTTTTGGGTTTTTCCGTCTGCTCACGGGCCATCTAGGGTCCGACCTCCCTGGGTATCGACGAATATTAGTCGGGCGAGATCCGCCTGCGCCGGGGAACAAAGCGGGCTCCGAGATGCGAGCGGCCAGCCCCAAGACTTGTAGGAGCCCATGCTAATCCACACAAAATCTAGTACATAACCGCACGGGCTGTCAAGGTTTTCTTGGCTTGAGCTCCTTGACGATGCCGGCGACGGACCGTGAGTAGAGGTCGATGTCGATCCCCGAGCAAACGAGGGTATAGCCGTCCTCGAGGGCCTTGGCCGAGGCGGGGAGGCCCAGGGCGAAGATCCCGACGGGTACGCCCTTGGCGGCACACGCCGAGGCGACAGCCCGGATGGCCGCCCCGACATCGGCATCCTCGATCCGCCCGGGCTTGCCCAAGCTGGCGGAAAGATCGTAGGGGCCGATGAAAACGGCGTCCACCCCGGAGACGCCGAGGATGGACCCTATGGCCCGGACCCCGTCGATGTGCTCGACCTGGGCGACGACGACCGTTTCCGCGTTGGCCGTCTCGACGTGTTCCTGGAAGTGGCCCCCGTAGCGGTTGGCCCGGCTGAAGCCCACGCTGCGGCCGCCGCCGGGCGGGAACTTGGCCCAATCGACCGCCCGGGCGGCGTCCTCGGGGCCGTTGACGTGGGGAACGATGATGCCGGCGGCTCCGGAGTCGAGGGCCTTCTTGATCCACATCTCGCGGTTCTCGGGGATGCGGACGAGGCAAGCGCATGGGCCGCGCGCGGCCCGGACCATGCGCAGGACGTCCGCCGTCCCGAGTCCGCCGTGCTCCATGTCGAAGAAGAGCCAATCGAAACCGGCGTCCGAGGCGATCTCGGCCAGCTCCGGCGAGGGCAGGCTGAGCAGCGTCCCGACGAGCCGTTCGCCCCTGAGGAGCCGTTCGCGGAAGCCGATGGCGAAAGCGGCGGCGGGCGCAGCGCCCGCGGCATACGGGTGCTTCATGGAGGCTCCTTTTACTTTTTCCTGAAGCTCAGGGAAATGCCGCCGCTCGCGGCGGTCTCGATCGTCGTGTCCATGAAGTCGAGGCCGCGCACGGTCTCCAGAAAATCGCGGATGCCTTTCATGTAGCCCAGGCTGGTGACGTTGTGGACGGCGAAGCAGCCGCCCGTCGCGAGCTTGGGGAGAAGGGCCTTGAAATAGTTGGGAGTCCAGTTCTTGTCGGCGTCGATGAAGATGAAGTCGAATGGCCCCCCGAGATCCGCGATGATCGTGCGGGCGTCGCCCAGGCGGGCGTCGACGAAGCCGTCGAGCCCAGAGGCCTTGAAGTTCCGGGCCGCGGCGAGGTGCCGGAACTCCTCGATCTCGACCGTAATGAGCGTGCCCCCGGTCTTGCTCAGGGCCCAGGCCTCCCAGATCCCCGAGTGCCCGGTCGACGTCCCGATCTCGAGGGCGCGCGTGTAGCCTTTCTTGAGGATGAGATCATAGAGGAATTTGCCATCGTTCTCGGTGACGTTCTCTTCCCGCCACTGGTCCTTCTGGGCGCCGAGGAACTGCCGGACGCGCTCGTCGAGCGATTGGGACGGCGAAGCGCCCTGCCCGAAAACGAGGGACAGAAGCCACGGGCCGAGGAGGAAGAAGCACGCCGCTTTTTTCTTCATGACCCGCCTGAAAGCATCATAGGTGAGCCCTCCGGGGTTGTCAAACTTGGGCGGGAGAAGTAAATAAAGGGGGACATGTACCAGAGGCACATGTCCCCCGGAAAAACCTACTTGGCCATGGCTTCTTTGATCTGCTTGACCAGGTTCTCGTACTGTTGGATCGGGAACCCTTCGTACTTGGCGGCCATGGGCTTGACCAGCTCGACGGCCTTTTCCGCTGCCTTGAGGGCATCGGGATAGTTCTTCAGCTTGAACAGGATCTGGGCCAGGGTGAAGTTGTTGTAATAGTCGGACGTGAGCTCGACGGACCTCTTGGCCGCCCCGAGGGCGCTATCGAGGTTCTTCCCCTGACGGTTCCAGAAGCTGGCGTAGCTCGCCAGGGCCGACTGATCGTCGCGGCACCTTTCCGCGAACCCGGGGCCATAGACGGCCATGGCCTTGTCTTCCTTCTTGAGCTTGGTGTAGAGGCCGGCGACCTGGCCGCACATGTAGCCGGGGGCGTCCTTCTTGGCCCCGAGGGCGGAGGCCATGATATCGGCCATCTCCTCGGCGCTTTCGAGGTTCCGGCCCTGCTCGATCCAGAAATTAGCGTAGCTGTTCAGGGCGAAGATCGCGTTCGTGACGTAACTGTCGGCGAAATCCTTGCCGTATTCCTCATCGGTCTTGGCGGGGTCGTCCTTGAGCGCGTAGAGCGCGGCCAGGTTTTCCTGGTAATCCGCGTTCCGCGGGTAGCCGGCGATCTCCTTGAGCTTTTCGGCCAGGGCGATGCCCTTGTCGACGGGATCCTTGTCCTTGATGATGCGCTGGATGTAGGACGCCAGCGCGTTCCGGTCCTCGGGATACTTGGCCGTGTACTCCTCGAAGAACGCGGCCGCGTCCTCCTTGGGGGCCATCTGGCCGTAGTAGTAGCCGAGGTAGGAGTAGGCGTTCTTGACGAGCGCGCTCGTCGGGTGCTTCTTGATGAACGCCCGGAGAGGCGCCGGGTCGGGCTTGCGGCCCATCGCCACCGTCTGGCCAAGGGCGAACTCCGCGCCCTCGACGTAGGAAACGTTCGCCTTGACGTTCTCGTCGTAATAGGACCCGGTCCGGCCGCCGAGGTCGAGCGTCAGGACCTTTTCGTAAAGCTCCTTGCTCTTGGACGTCATCTCCGGCGAATAGCGGTTGCTGCACTTCTCGGCCAGCTTGTAGACGACCTCGATATCCGTCGGGCCCTTGGCGTACCGGGCGGTCAGGTCGCCGAAGGTGTCGATCCCGGCGAGCGATTTCTTGACCAGCTCCAGGAACTTGTCGGCCGGCGGGTCGTAGCCGACGATCCAGTCGACCTCGTTGCCGTTCTTGTCGACGAAAAGCTCGGTCGGCGTCGCGTTGATGTGGAATCTCTCGTAGACGCTGTCACCGATCTTGTCGCCCCGGGTGGCCCGATAGAGGATGACGTTCTTGTTGAGGAAATCGGCGTACTTGGGATTGTTGTAAAACTGCTGAACCAGCAGTCTGCAGCCCCCTCAGCCACTCGAGAAGAAATCGATAAGGACGAGCTTATTCTCTTTCTTGGCTTTGGCCAGCGCCTCGTCGAAGGGTCCCGAGAGGACCGTGGCCGTCTGGGCGGCGGCGAACGTGGCGACGAGGAGGAGACCGGCGAACACGGCGAGTTTCTTCATGCGGTCCTCCATGTCAGAGCGGAACTTCCAACACAGCATACCGGATTTGGCGAGCTAACACAATCCGGCTTTTCAATAATGAGTACGCCCCGGGCGTGGCGAAGGTTGCGTCCGCCGGCTAGTATCCCGGGTCCGAGGCTTCGGCCTTTCCCTTGAAGACGCGGAAGGCGAAGACCGTATAGCCGATGACGAGAGGCATGCCGGCGACGGCGATGATGAGCATGACCTTGAGGGTCAGCGCGCTCGATGAGGCGTTGGCGATGGTCAGGCTCAGGGCCGGGTCCGTGGCCCTGACGAGGATGGGGTATTGGATCGCGCCGACGATCCCCCAGAGGCCGAGAAAGGCCGCCGAGGAGAAAAAGAGGGCCCGGCCGTCCCGGCCCTTCTTCACGGCCGCCGCGACAAGCGCGAGCGACAGCCAGACGAGCGCCGAGAACGCCCAGGCCGGGACGCTCTGGAGCGCCGCGGGCAGATGGATCCAGACGACGATCAACGACAGGAAGAACGCTCCCCCGAAAGCCGCGGCCAGGGCCAGCGCCGTTCTTCGCGCCCTCTCGCGCAGGGCCCCTTCGCTCTTGAGGGCCGCGTAGGCCGCTCCGTGCAGGAGGAAGGCGCAGAGACCGAGAAGGCCGAAGACGAGGGGAAGCGGGCGGAGCAGGGTGAAAAAATTCCCCGTGAATTCCGTCCGTGTGTCGAGCGGCACCCCGACGACGATGTTCCCTAGCGCCACGCCGAAGAGGAGGGCGGGCAGGGCGCTGCCGCCGACGAAGGCCGCCTCCCAGAGCCCTTTGCGGGCCGGGTCGTGGGCCCGGAACTCGAGCGAGACGGCCCTCAAGATGAGGGCGAAGAGGACGAGCATCATCGCCAGGTAGAAACCGCTGAATACCGTGGCGTAGGCCATAGGGAAGGCGGCGAAGAGGGCCCCGCCTCCGGCGAGAAGCCAGACTTCGTTCCCGTCCCAGACCGGGCCGACGGCCCCGATGAGCGACCTTTTTTCGTCTTCGTTCTTGGCCAGGAAGGGGAGGAGCGCCCCGACGCCGAGGTCGAAGCCGTCGAGGATGGAATAGCCGGCCAGGAGGAGACCGATGAGCAGGAACCAGATATTGCGGAGGAAGTCCCAGCTTTCCATCAAGCCCCTCCCTTCCCGCCGACCGCGGCTTCTCCGTCCGGTCCGCCGCGGATAGTCCTGAGGATGACGGCCAGCCCGGCCGCGCCGATAAGGGCGTAGAGGACGCCGAAAAGGATGATCGAGAACAGGATGTTGCCGGCGGGAACGACCGCCGACACGGCCTCCGACGTCCGCAGGACCTGGTAGACCGCCCAGGGCTGCCGGCCGACTTCGGCGGCGATCCAGCCGGTCTCGTTGGCCAGGTAGGGGAGAGGGACGGCGAAGAGGAGCAGCTTGAGGTAGCGGCGGCTTGTGGCGAGCTTCTTCCTCGCCTGAAGCCACACGCCCGCCGCGCCCATGAGGACGAACAGGAGGCCGAAGAGGATCATGAGGTGATATCCGGCGAAAGGCAGGAAGACCGGCGGTCGCTCGTCCTTCGGGAACTCGTTGAGGCCGAGGACCCGGCCGCCCGGGTCGAAGTAGACGAGCATGCTCAGCATCTTCGGGATGCGGACGGCCAGGCGTACGCGCTCGTTCTTCTCGTCGGGGATGCCGAAGAGGGTGAACGGCGCGCCGTCCATGGTCTCCCATTGGGCCTCGAAGGCGGCCATCTTCGCCGGCTGGGTCTTTGTGACCTGCATCGAGTGGGCGTGGCCCGAGCCGAGCTGGAGGATGGCCGCCGCGGCGAATACGGCGAGCGAGGTTTTCATCAGCGCGGCGGCCGCCGAGGGGGACCGTCCCTTCAGCATGAGCCAGGCCGCGATGGCCATGGCCACCAGGGCCCCGGTCGTCCAACCGCCGAGGATCGTGTGGACGAAGCGGACGACGGTCGAGGGGTTGAACGCCGCCTGCCAGAAGTTATCGAGGACGGCCCGGCCGCCTTCCATGCGGAAGCCGGCCGGCGTCTGCATCCAGGAATTGGCGATGATGATCCACAGCCCCGAAAGATGGGCCCCGAAGAAGACGAAGAAGGCCGAGAGCCTGTAGGTCTTCGCGGAGACGCGGTTCCGGCCGAAGACGAGGATCCCGAGGAAAACGGATTCGAGGAAGAAGGAGAAGACGACCTCGGCGGCGAGGGGCGCGCCGAAGATATCGCCGACCGTCCGGGAGTAGGCCGCCCAATTGTTGCCGAAGGCGAATTCGAGGGCGATGCCCGTGGCCACGCCCATGACGAAGACCGTCCCGAGGATCCTGACGAGATAGACGGACAGCCGTTTGTAGACCTCGTTCTTCGTCCTCGCGTAGAGCCCTTCGATGATGACGAGGAGGAGCGACAGCCCGAGCGTCGTCGGCGGGAAGAGGAAATGGAACCCGGCCGTGAGCCCGAATTGGAGCCGGGCGAGAAAGACGGCGTCCATGACGTCCCTCCTTTAGATCGTCTCGGGCCGCGCGCGTGCCGGCACGAGGCGCAGAAAATATAGACCAGGCCCGCGGTGCTGTCAACGGCCGCCGCGCCATTGCTCCGGCCAGGCGGCCGTGCTACCATACTTGCCTGGGACCTGAACCCCCATGACCCACGAAGACGTGACGGCCATCGACTTGACCCGGAGCGAAAAGAAGCGGGCGGCCCTGAGCTCTGTCATCGCCGCCGTGGGTCTGACCGGCATGAAGCTCGTCGTCGGCCTCCTCAGCGGATCGCTCGGCATCCTGGCCGAGGCCGCCCATTCGGGTCTCGATCTCGTCGCCGCTGTCATCACCCTCGTCGCCGTCAGCGTCTCCGACCGGCCCGCCGACGAGGCCCACCCCTACGGCCACGGCAAGATCGAGAACTTCTCGGCCCTCATCGAGACCGCGCTTCTCTTTATCACCTGCGCCTGGATCATCTACGAGGCCGTCCAACGGATCTTCTTCCGCGAGGTTCACGTCGATCCGAGCCTGTGGGCCTTCCTCGTGGTCATTGTCTCGATCGCCATCGACGTCAGCCGCTCCCGGATGCTGTCGCGGGCCGCAGAAAAGCACCAGAGCCAGGCCCTCGAAGCCGACGCTCTGCACTTCTCGACGGACGTCTGGAGCTCGACGGTCGTCCTCGGCGGTCTCGTCCTCGTCTGGGTGGGGCAGAAGTTCTTCCCCGGTCGCGCCGATTTCCTCGGCCGGGCCGACGCCGTGGCCGCCCTGGGCGTCGCCATCATCGTTTTTTTTGTTAGCTACCGCCTCGGCAAGCGGACGATCGACGTCCTCCTCGATAGGGCCCCCGACGGCCTCAAAGACAAGATCGTATCCGCCGCCGACGAGGTCGAAGGCGTCATCAATCCTGGCCACGTCCGCCTCCGCCGTTCGGGTCCCCGGATATTCGTCGACATGACCATCGAGGTCGACCGGAACCTGTCCTTTGAGCGCGCCCACGCCATCGCCGAGGGTGTTGAGGCCAGGATCCAGGCCCTGGTCCCGGGCGCCGATGTGGTCATCCACACGGACCCTCGGGAGACCGAGCGGGAGGACATGGCCCGGCGCATCCGGGCCATCGCCGAGCGGAACCAGATCCCGGTCCATAACATCAGCGTCCATGAAGACAACGGCGAGGTCCATGTCGATCTCCACATCGAGGTCGACGACCACCTCCTCCTGCGCCAGGCCCATACGCTGGCCAGCCACATCGAGCAGGACCTCCGGGCGGACATCCCGAAGATCACGCGCGTCAACACCCACATCGAATCGCGGGGCACGGGCGTCGGGAGCGGCCGGGACGTCACGGCCGAGGAGAGCCCCATTGTCGAGCGGGTCAAGCGGATCGCGGATGGCATCGCCGGACGCGAATGCTGCCACAATATCCTCATCCGGCGCCAGGGTGACCGGCTCTCGGTCTCCATGCACTGCGGGTTCGACCCGAACCTGCCCGTCATCGAAGCCCACAAGCTCTCCTCGAGGATCGAAGAGGCCCTGAAACACGAGATCGCCGCGATCGACCAGGTCCTTGTCCACACCGAGCCGGAATTCCAGGGCTGATGGGACACGACAAGACGCCGATGACGCCGGCCGTAAGGGCCCTCCGGCAGGCGGGAGTAGAGTTCACGGACCACCTCTACACTTATGTCGAACACGGCGGCACCGCGACCTTCGCGGCCGAGTCCGGGGTCGACGAGCACATCGTGATCAAGACGCTCGTCATGGAGGACGACATGAAGCGGCCGTTCGTCGTCCTCATGCACGGAGATCGGGAGGTGTCGACGAAGGAGCTGGCCAGGACGCTGGGGGCCAAGTCGGTCCGGCCATGCGCGCCGGAGACGGCCGAGCGGCACTCGGGCTACATGGTCGGCGGGACGTCGCCCTTCGGCCTGCGCAAGCCCCTGCCTATCTACGTCGAAGCGTCGATCATCGACCTGCCGAGGATCTACATCAACGGCGGGAAGCGGGGATTTCTCGTCGGCCTCGACCCCAAGGACCTGGCCCGGGTCCTCAAGCCCGTCCCCGTCCGCGTCGCTGTCCCATAATCAGACGACGATCTCCCCGCGAATGACCGTCACGGCGTGGCCGGCGATCTTGACGCGGTCGCCATCGAGGCGGAGATAGAGGATGCCGCCGCGGGCCGAGGCCTGGTAAGCCGTAAATTCCTTCTTTCCCAGCCGCCCCGCCCAGTAGGGCACGAGCACGGTGTGGGAGGACCCGGTCACGGGATCTTCGTCGACGCCGACCGCGGGCGCGAAGAACCGCGAGACGAAATCGAAGCGCTTGTCGGCCGATCGGCTGGTGACGATGACGCCGCGGGCCGGCAGCGAGCGCAAGGTCGCGAAGTCGGGCTGGGCGCACCGCACCGCTCCTTCGTCCGCCGCCTCGAACAGGATGTCCTCGGCGCTCATGCCGATATAGACGGGTTTGATGCCCAGGGCCCCGACGACGGCGTCCGCCCAGGCCGGCGGCTCGGGCAGCGGCGGCCGGGACGGGAAGTCGAGCTCGATACGATCGCCGTCCTTCCGGGCCGTGAGGAGGCCGCTCAGCGTCCGGAACCGCGCCTCCTTGTCCGGGGACAGGAGGCCTTCTTCCCAGAGGATGTGGGCCGTGGCCAGGGTCGCGTGGCCGCAGAGCCGGACCTCGACCTTCGGCGTGAACCAGCGCAGTCGGTAGCCGTCCCCCTCGGGCAGGGGAAAGGCCGTTTCGGCGAGGTTCATCTCGGCGGCGACGCTCTGCATCCAAGACGTCTCGTCCGCGACAACTGGGTTGGCCGGCCCGCGAAGGAGACAGACCCCAGCCGGGTTGCCCTTGAATGGCTCCTCGGCGAACGCGTCCACTTGGAAGATGGGGATGGCCATGGTCGTCCTCCTGCGGCCGTTTTGACCGCCTCAGGATACCATATTTGCATGACCGTCTCATCTCCCTTATGATGGCTGCGAGGAACACATCATGAACGACGTCCGCCATCCTTCCCCCTACGTAGCCCCCGATCTCTACGACCTCATGTTCGATTCGCTCGACTTCGATGTCCCGTATTGGGTCGAGACCGCGAAGACCGCGGCCGGCCCGGTGCTCGAGATCGCCTGCGGCACGGGCCGTGTCCTCCTGCCGATCCGCAAGGCCGGCGTCGACATCGACGGCATCGACCAGAGCCCGGAGATGATCGGACGCCTGAAGGACAAAGCCGCCGCGGCCGGCCTCACCGTCCGGGCCGAGGCGTCCGACATGCGGGACTTCGACACGGGCCGGCGATACAATCGTATCTTCTGCGGTTTCAACGGCTTCGCCCACTGCGAAACGATCGCCGACCAGCTGGCTTGTTTGCGCGCCTCCCTCCGCGCCCTCGAGCCGGGCGGAGCGTTGGTCATCCACATGTCCTATCCCGGGCCGGCCTATTGGCTGGAGCCGGAAGGCAAGGCCGTCCTCGAACACGAGGTCGTCCTGCCCGGCGGCGGCAAGCTCCAGATGTGGGACAACCGCACGAAGGATATCGTCGGCCAGAGGCAGGATTCGGTGGTCGAGATCTGGGAGATCGACGCGACCGAGCGCCCCAAAGCGGTCCATAAGTTCTCGACGGCCCAGCGCTGGGTCTATCGCTTCGAGCTCGAGCTGCTCTTCGCAGCGGCGGGATTCGCCCGGTGGGAGTTCCTCGGCGGGTTCGACGGCCGTCCGCTCCGGGCCCCCGACGACCAGATGATCGCCTGGGCCTTCAAGACCCCGGCCCACGGAGGGTGAGATGACGACGAGGTCCGCTGACCGGTCGCCCTGGCCTTCCGGAGCCGTCTATTTCTTCGGCTCTTCCGCTCTCTTCTCTTCGGCCGTCTTGTAGAGCGCGTCGATGTCGCGCTTCCCCCGCTCGAGGTAGGGGACGCCCTTGTCCATCCACTCCGGCCTGGGCCTGCCGAGAAGGAAGTGGTCGAAGAACTCGTCCTGGTGGACGGTCCAGTGCTTCTGGTTTTCCCGCTCGCGGAGGCCGTGCTTCTCGCCGTTGTAGTTGAACATGTAGGCTTCTTTGCCGAGGCGGCGGAGGGCCGAGAAGAACTCGATCCCCTGGTACCACGGCACGGCGTCGTCATCGTCGTTGTGGATCGAGAGATAGGGCGTGTCGACCCGATCGGCCCAAAAGAGGGGAGAGTTCTCCAAGTACTGCAGGGTCCGGTTCCAAAGGGGCGCGCCGATGCGGCTCTGCGTCTTCTCGTACTGGAAGGCCCGGGACATGCCCGTGCCCCAGCGGATGCCGCCATAGGCGCTGGTCATGTTCGTGACCGATGCCCCGGCCTGGACGGCCGCGAAAATGCCGGTCTGGGTGATGAGGTAGCTGATCTGGTAGCCGCCCCAGCTGTGGCCCTGGATGCCGACCCTTTCCCGGTCGATGAAGCCCATGTCGAGGACCTTTTGGACAGCCGGGACGACGCACTTGAGCGCGCTGGCCCCGGGGTAGCCTTCCTCGTAGATGATGTCCGGGCTCAGGAGGACGTAGCCGTTGCTGACGTAGCGGGTGAAGTTGATGCTCGTTCCGGGCGAGGGCGCGTAGTATCGATGGAGGCCCAAGGCCTGGGTCTCATAGATATAGACCATGAGAGGGTATTTTTTCGATGGATCGAAGTCCTCGGGCTTGATGAGGACGGCCGGAAGGACCTTGCCGTCGGCGTTGGTGTATTCGATGAGCTCGGCCTTGCCCCAGTTGTATCCGGCCTGCTGAGGGTTGGCGCTGCTGACCTTCTTCGCCGCCGCGAAGTCCGGGCCGCTCACCCAGAGGTCCGGGAATTCGTCGAAGCGCTGCTGGGTGAAAACGTAGATGTCCGCGTTCTTGGCCTTCTGCAGCCCGCCGAATTGCTTGTCCAGCATGACGACCTTGGCCGGGTCGGCCGTCGGCGCCGAGAGGTCGACGCGATAAACCCCCGTGGCCCGGGTCTTGTCGTTCGCGGCCTGGAGGACGAGGGGGCCGCTCGCGGGGATGGCCGTCTGTTCCGGATCGAGACGGGAGTAGCGGAAGACGAGCCTGTCGCGGCGGCCCATCCCGTTCGTCGCCATCCGGCTCTTCGTGCCGTCCGGCGAGATCTCCCAGATGTCGTAGCGGTCATAGATGAGGATCGATTTGTCGCCGTCGGTCCAGCCGGCCGCGCCGTAGGGCCTGTCGTCGGCCGGCATGTCGTCCTCCTCGTCGACGAAGCTGACGCCGAGCTTGCCGGTCAGATTGAACGTCTTGCCGTCGGCGATGCGGTACGCGAAATAGGCGCCGTCGGCCTGACCGTAATAGTAAACCCAGGCCCCGCCGGGGGAGAGGCGTGCGCCGCCGGATGCCTTCTCGAGGATCCTCTTTTTCGAGCCGTCGTTGATGTTGACGACGTAGGCGTCCTGATAACCCTGATCCCAGGATACGAGCTGGCGGTAGGCGAGATCGGAGGATCCGAGGGCGACCTTGGCGTCCTCGGAGAGCATGATGCCGGGCATGTCCTCCGTGGCCAGCTGGACGAACTTCTTCTCCTTCGGCCCGAGGTGCATGACGCACATCAGGGTCCGCTTTTTGTCCTCTTCGGCCTGGGCCTTCTGCATCGGCTGGAGATAGGGGTCCTTCCAGCTCCAGATATCGACCTTGACCGGCTCGGGCGCATCCTTGGGCTCGGGCTTGGGAGCGGCGGCGATGCCGAAGAAGAGCCGCCCGCCGTCCTTGGAGAACTGGAGCCGGCCGTTCTCGCTGACGGCCATGCCCGCGGGAAAGCCCTTGGCCGCGGCCGGGGCGAGCTCGACGGCCGCCGCGGTCGTGACCGGCCAGAGATAGAGCTTGGAGGCCGACTTCTCGGACATGTAGTCGTCGCGGTCGCTCGTGAACGCGAGCTGCAAGCCCTTCTCGTCGAAGACGAGGTTCTTGTAGTTGCCGAGCCCCTTGAGAAGAGGAACGGTCCTGGCCGTCACGGCTTCGTAAGAGAAAACGCCGTCGTTCGCGGGCACCTTGGAGGACACGCTATAAGCGAGCCGGGTGCCGGGCTTATTCCAGACGCACTCGACCGCTTCGGCGATCCGCGTCTCCTTGCCCGTGGAGAGCTCGCGGACGACAAGCTCCGTGCCGGGCTCCTTCTTCTTCTCCTCTTTTTTGGGCTCTTCGGCCTTGCCTTCCTCTTTCTTGACTTCAGGCTTGGCTTCCGGCTTGGCCTCGGGCTCCTTCTTGGGCTCTTCTTTCTTCTCTTCGGGTTTCTTGAGGGGCGGCTCGAGGAGATAGGCCGCGAAGGAGCCGAATTCCTCCGGGACCTTGAAGCTCTTGACCCGGTCGACCGTCGTGACCTGACCCGTGGCCAGGTCCATGATGCCCAGGGCGCTCTTGGGCTGTTCCTCGGGCTTCTTCTTGTCCTTCTTGGCCTTGTCCACTTCGGCCTTGAGAGGCGCGATCGAGAACAGGACGAACTTGCCGTCGACGGTGATAACGGGCTGGCGCCCGCGCGCGGCGCGGAATTCTTTGTCCGTCCTGAGGTTCCGAACGACGAGCTCGCCGTCGCCATCCTGGGGAACGAGGGCATAGACGAGCCACTGGCCGTCGCGCGAGAGCTGGTTTCCCTGGATCGATCTCCACCCGTTGTAGGCGTCGTAGCTCAGCGGCTTCTTCGCCGCCGCGGCGGATCCGGCCGCGCTCGCGAGCGTCAGGACGACGGCGAGAAGGACAAAGGTCCTCGACAAGCTCTTCAGGGTCTTTCGTTCCATGGGGCCTCCTCGAATGACGGGACGTGGTTGACGCACAAGGAGGGAATATACCAGCCGATCCCGGACGCGTCAATCGCGGTCAGCGGGGGAAGACGAGCAGGGCGTCGCCGACCGCTCGCTCGCCGGTGAGGTCGGAGGGGCTGTTGACGACCTTGCCGTCGACGACCATGGTCGTCGAGCCGCCGCCATCCATGTTGATCGCCTCGACGGCCCCGAGATCGATGAGGAGGCCCGTGAGCTCGGCGATGGTCATGCCGACGCTTTTCTCCGGCTGGCGGCCGTCGACCGTGACGAGGAGGATGCGGCCGTCGGCCCGCACGCCCACGGCCGTGCGCGGATGCCGGGCGTCGGCGAAGCCGGAGCCGTAGCTCCCGGGATCCCCCGCGGCCGGCCGGCCGCCGCGGATGAGGCGCGGGCCGCCTCCGACGATGAAATCGGCCGTGAAATCGGGCCGCGGATCGAACCGGACATCGAATCGGGTCTCGAGCCGGGCCCCGCGCCGGAGGTTGGCCCGGACCCAGGCCGCCGCGGCGCCGCTCGCCGACAGGACCCAGCCGGAGCGGGGGATCGCGGCGCCGCCCTTGCCGTCGATGAGGGCCGAGATGCGGCCCCTTTCGACGACCGCTTCGACGCCTCCCGGTCCGGTCATGGTCGTGGGGCCGAGCTCGGGGGTGAAAAGAATGAGCTCGTCGTCGAGCCGGGGACGGTTGACGGCGTCGATCCCGCGGCGGACGCTCTTCGACACGACGACCTCGGCCCGGACTTGGACGTCGACGACGGCCAGCCGCGTTCGGGCGCTTTTGCTGGAAACGGCAAGTCCCGGCCGCTTGCGGGACGGCTCGCTCAGGACCTTGCCCACCCGGAGGACGATCCCGGCTGGCTCGCCCCGGTACGGCCCGTCCGTTCTGAAGTAGCCGCCGTTGGTCCCCGCGAGGGCGCCGCGCCGCCGGGCGATCGAGCTCGTCGTCTCGGTCCCGGCCATCTTGTCACGGGCCCGGCCGAGCTCCAGCCGGGTCCTCGAGGGATCGAGGACGAGGACGTTGATCACCCAGCGGTCCGGGCCGAGCCCGACCGAGAAATCGCCGCGCCGGATCTCGACGTGCTCGACACCCGGGCCGGCCATCTCCAAGCGCCGGCTTTCCTGCGCCCTTCCGGGGAGCCGGGAGAGCGGATCGATGGCGGACGCGGCGAGCGCGGCCGAGCCCGCGAGGAGGGCGAGCGAAGAGAGGATCCGGACCGGACCACGGCGGCTGTGCGTTATACCCACCTCAGCCCGTGAAGTAAAGGTAGGCGGCCAGGATGAGGGCCAGCACGATGACCGAGCCGATGACGTCCCGGGCCTGCCAGCTGGCCCGCGTCTCCTTCCTCTGCGCGGCCGTCATCGTGCCGTAGGTCAGCCCGCTGATCTTCTCGTAAGCCGGCGCCTCGGTCAGGTAGCTGACGACGACCATGACCAGGACGCTGACGAGGAAGATGATCAGGCTATAGTATTGGAAGAAGATGTTGTTGACGACCCAGAGGAACGAGCCCTGGGCATAGGCGAATCCCGGGATGAGCTTGACCGGGGTGTCGACGGCCAGGCGGAAGAGGCCGAGGCCGAAGCCCGTGCCGAGCGCGGCCAGGCAGCCCTTGGCGTTCAGCCGCTTCATGAAGACGCCGAAGAAGAAGACGACGAAGATGGGCGGGGCCAGGTAGGACTGGACGCCCTGGAGGTAGTCGTAGAGGCCGCGGCCGCCGCGGATGACCGGGATCCACAGGAGCCCGATGAGGACCATGACCCCCGTGGCCACGCGGCCGACCCAGACCAGGCGTTCCTGGGTCACCTTGGGCCTCAGGCGCTGGTAGAAGTCCATGGTGAAGAGGGTCGAGGCGGCGTTGAAGGCGCCGGCGAGGGAGCTCATGAGCGCCGCCAGGAGCCCGGCCACGACCAGGCCCCGGACTCCGACCGGCAGGACGGTGGCCACGAGCATGGGAAAGGCCTTCTGGGCGTTGGCCCGCACGAGCTCGCCGCCCGCCCCGAAGAGCTCCTGCTGAAGGGGCTGGCTCAAGCCGCTCTTGGCCAGGGCGAAGGCGATCATGCCCGGGATGATGAACAGGAATACCGGGAGGAGCTTCAAGAAGCCCGCGGCGATGGAGCCCCGCCGCGCTTCGCGCTCGTTCGGGGCGCCCAGGACGCGCTGGACGATGTACTGGTCCGTACACCAGTACCACAGCCCGATGATCGGCGCGCAGAAGAGCATGCCGATCCAGGGGTAGTTGTCGTTGAAGTACCAGGCCATCCGGCCGGCCTCCTTGACCGGGGCCCAGGTGCCCTCGATCCCCGCCGGGACGAGCGGCTTCCAGAGATTGAACATCTCCGAGCCGGCGATCTCGCGGAGCTGGCCCCAGCCGCCGAGGGCCTTCAGGCCGAAATATGTCACCAGGGCCGAGCCGATGATGAAGATGAAGGTTTGAATGGCCTCGGTATAGGCGACCGCCTTGAGGCCGCCGAGGACCGTGTAGAGCCCCGTGATGAGGATGACCAGGATCGAGCCGATCCAGAAGCTGTCGAGGCCGAACCAGTTCATCTCGGGCAGGAGGACGCTGAAGACGATGCCGCCGGCGAAGATGCCGACCGCCATCTTGGTCAGGACGTAGGCGACGAGGGAGATGAGCGACAGGACGGTCCGGGCGGCCGGCGAGAAGCGACGCTCCAGGAACTCGGGCATGGTGAAGACCTTCGAGCGCATGTAGAAGGGGACCATGACCCAGCCGAGGACGAGGAGGCACCAGGCGTGAAGCTCGTAATGGGCCATGGCCACGCCGTCGGTCGCGCCGGAACCGGCCAGGCCGACGAGGTGCTCCGCGCCGATGTTCGACGCGAAGATGGACGCGCCGATGATGAGCCAGCCAAGGTGGCGGCCGGCCAGGAAGTAGTCGGTCGACGTCCTCTGCTTCTCGCGCATGACCTTCCAGGCGATGCCGAGGATGATCGTGAAATAGGCGAGGATGATGATCCAATCGACGGGTTTGAGCACGCCCATGTCATCTCCTTGTCGTGCCGGCGTTCGGGGCCGATTTTACATCAGACGTACGGGACGGCGAAACCCTTTTTTCCCAGACTCACCAAGATATTTCTTAAAAGCACGGCTCCGAGTCGCTCCGCCGCGCTTTTAATGATCGCTCCTAAGAATTCGCTCACTGCCGATCATCATCGTCGCCGACGAGGGTCACGGCCCAGGCGGGATAGGGGGCGGCGCTGCCCTTCACGGCGTGCCAGAGGATGCGGTTGAGCGTGTCCTCGGGGCAGGCGTCGATCTGCGCGAAGTTGAGGCGGCCCGACTGGATGGCGTGCCGCCGGAGCAGGGCGTCGGCGATCTTGTCCTTGGGCGGGTTCATCGTGTCGAGCGGGATGAGGTTGGCGACGGTCTCGAAGGGCGCGAAGTCCGGCGTCTCGGTGAAGCAATCGAACATCGGCGTCGCCGTGCCGTCGAACTGGTTCATGGGCGGCAGGCCGAGGATCTGCTCGATCGTCCGAAGGAGGCTCGTTGTGTTGTATTGGGTCCCGACGACGGCGCCGCGCTTCGTGTAGGGGCTCGCGCAATAGGCCGTCGTCCGGTAGCCGCTGACGTGGTCCCAGCCGTTCTGGGGATCGTCCTCGATGCCGAACACGACCGTCTCCTTCCAGAAAGAGCTGTGGCTGAAGGCCTCGACGATGCGGCCGAAGGCGAGGTCGTTGTCGGCGACGCAGGCCTCGGGCGTCGGCGAGCCCTCGCTCGTGCCGCTCGTGTGGTCGTCGGGCAGGCAGACGAAGATGAGCTGGGGCATGCGGCCCTCTTTGTCCCAGGCCGCGACCTGGTTCACGATGTAGCGGGCCCGCCACTGGTCGGGGACGTCCATGTTCCAGCCGAGCGTGTCGGTCGGGGAGAAGGGGGCGACCGAGGGGATGGCCGGCGTGCTGCCGATCCTGACCTCGCCGCGGCCGTTGAGGTACTCATCCCAGTAGTCCGCCCATTGCGGGTCGCCCTTGCGCCCGGGGTCTTTCCAGCCGCAGGCCTGCATCGTGAACTCCCCGAAATTCCAGAGCGAGATGCCGTGCTTCAGGGCGTTATCCCAGATGAAGCCGCTCGGCGCGTAGGCCAGGGCGTCGATCTCGTCCTGGCCCATGCCGTCGGGATAGCTCCGGGGCCAGCCCGCGAACGACCGCTCGAGATAATCGGTACCGAAGGCCGTCGTCGACCATTGGTGCCCGTCGGCGCTGAGGATGCCGCTGCAATAGGTGTTGTCGAGGAGGACGAAGTCGCGGACGAGCTTGTGCTGGTTGGGCGTCACCTTTTCGCCGAAGATACAGAGCGCCGGATCGCCGTTGCCCGACGCGACGTCGCCGAGGACCTGGTCGTAGGTCCGGTTCTCCTTGATGATGTAGACGACGTGCTTGAAGACACTCGGCTCGCCGATCCGCTCGGGGACGGGCCGGGCCGGCTGGCCGGGCCTCGGCTTCTGCAGGGCCTGGCGCATCCGCTCGTGGCGGAAGTTGGTGTCGACGATCCCGGTCAGGTCCCAGAGCTGCTTCTGCCGCGGCTCCTGGAAGAAGGAGACCGAGCCGTGGTACATGTGGGAGTTGAAGCCCGGGGCCCCGGACGGCCTGGATTCCGCCGGCTCGACCGCGTGCCCCTTGATGTTGGCGACATAGAGGGTCCCGCGCCGCTCGTCCAGCGCGAGCGCGCCCGGGAACCAGCCGACGGGAATGAGCCCTTTCAGACGGGACTTCCGTCCGCGGGGCTTGAACTTGATGGCCGCGACGGCGTTCTGGGTGCCGTTGGCGACATAGAGCGTCTTCCCATCTCGGGAAAAGACCAAGGCGTTGGGCGAGGCGCCGAAGAGGTCGGCCGGGCTCGACTTCGCCCAGATCGTCTCGACGACCGTATCGGTCGCCGTGGCGATGACGCTGAGGTTGTCCGAGGCGGCATTGGCGCAGACGACCCAGCGGCCGTCGGGCGACAGGGCCAGGGCCGAAGCGTGGAGCTGGACGAGGACCTCGGTCTTCAGGGCCCCGGCCGCGAGGTCGACGACGCTGACGGAGCCCTCGCTGGCGATATACCTGACCGGGTCGATCCGGACCTCCGTGCCCCGTCCCGCCGGTCCGGTGAGATCGCCCTGGGTCGGCCGGCGCCCGCCCCAGTTGCTGACGTAGGCCATGCCGGCCGCGAGGACGACGTCGAAAGGCGCGACTCCGACGTCGAAGGTCCGCAGGACCTCGCCGGTCTCCGTGTCGAGCTCGAGGAGGCGGTTGGACAGGTTGCCGCAGACGTAAAGCCGCTTGCCGTCGGGCGTGACGGCCAGCCCGGCCGGGATCTCCTCGGCCCGCCGGGGCGCGCCCGCGAGCGGCAGGGGGAACGTGTGAGAAGGCTCGACGGTCCCGTCCGGGCCGACGCTGAAGATCTTGATGCTGCCGTCGACGTTGCTCATGTAGATCCGGCGGCCGCCGGGGGCGAAGATGAGGCCCGTGTAGCTCAGCTGGCCCTCTTCGTCGGGATCGAGGATCATCGGCGAGACGACCTCTGGATGCTGTTCCTCCTGCTCCTCGGCCGGGAGGACGACCTGCTGCGCGATCCGGCCCGTGAGGGCGTCGAGGATGACGAGCTCGTGCGTCTTGCCGGCGACGGCCAGGAGCTTCCCGTCGGGCGACAGGGCCAGGGCCTGGGGCCGGAGCCCGGGCAGCGTCGACTGCGTGCCGTAGGGCGTCACGATCTGGTTGACGGGGAGGACCGTGCGTCCCAGTCCCTTGGCCCCGACCGTGTCCTTGTCCTGATCTGCGGGGACGATGCTCCCTCCGGACGGGGCGATGAGGAGGAGAAGGCCGATCGAAGCCGCGGCGGCGGCGCGGAGAGACCGTGGTGCCATGGGGCGCTCCTATTTGATGAGTCTTTTGCGCATCATGCGAATGGAGACCGTGAAGATGGCCGCCGCGAAGGCCAGGAGCCCGGCCAGGCTCCAGCCGAGCCCCGGGGCGGTTTCCCCGGTGAAGACCGCGCGCGAGATGCGGACCGCGTGCGTCAGGGGCAGGAATTCGGCGAACGTCTTCATCCAGCCAGGGAAGTTATCGAGAGGGAAAAAGACCCCGGAGAAGAAGAGCATCGGGGTCATGATGAGCTCCGTGTAATAGCTGAAGAAATCGAAGCTCGGGGCGATCGAGGTGACGATCATGGCCAGCGAGCCGAAGAGGATGCCGATGAAGACCATGAACAGGAGGAGGAGCGCGGCCCGCCAGACCGAGACCGGAGCCACGCCCATGAACAGGGCGACGATCATCATGAGAGAGCCGCTGATGAGGCCCCGGAACGAGCCCCAGGCGATGTCGCCCGCCACGGCCTCGTCGGCCGAGACGGGCGTCGCGATGAGGGAATCGTAGACCTTCTCATGGACGATCTTGACGTAGGTCCCGTAGAGGCACTCGAATGACGAGGACATCATCGCCGCCGAGGCCAGGACGCCGGGGACGAGGAAGTGGAGATAGGGCTTGCCGCCGAACGCGCCCATGTATGCGCCCATGCCGACGCCGAAGGTGATGAGGTAGAACAGCGGCTCGACCAGGCTCACCAGGAATGTCGGGAGGATGAACCTTTTGTAGGAATAGAGGTTTCTCAGGAAGACGTAGGAGATGCGGTAGGACAGGCTCATTCGTGGAGGCTCCGTCCCGTGAGCTTGAGGAAGACGTCCTCGAGGGTGGCCGGCCGGTTCAGCGTATTGGGCAGGTCGAGCTCGAGGAGCCTCTTCATCATGCCGTGACCGTCGCGGCAGTAGAAGTAGAGGGTGTCGCCGACGCGCTCGTGGGCGCAGTCGAAGCCGGCGATATGGCCGAGGATCCTCGCGTCGTCCTCGGGCGGCGTCCGGATCTCGACGACCTCCTTGCCGATCTCCTCCTCCACGAGCCGGCCCGGCGTGCCCTCCTTGAGGATCTTCCCCTGGTACATGACGACGATCCGGTCGCAGAGCTGCTGGGCCTCCTCCATGTATTGCGTGGTCAGGACGAGCGTCGCCCCCTGGGCCTTGAGCTGGCGGAGCCGCTGCCAGATGAGGTGGCGCGCCTGGGGGTCGAGCCCCGTCGTCGGCTCGTCGGCGACGATGAGCCGGGGCCGGTTGATCAGGGCCCGGGCGATGAGCAGGCGCCGCTTCATGCCCGTCGACAGGTCCGAGATCTTGCACTTGGCCTTGGCCTCGAGCTCGACGAAGCGTAGGAGCTCGGCGAGGCGGGCCTTGGCCTCCCGGCGTCCGATGTCGAAGAAGCGGGCGAAGATGATGAGGTTCTCGGCGACGGTCAGGTCGATGTCGAGGTTGATCTCCTGGGGGATGACCCCGGTGATCTTCTTCAGGGCGCGGTTGTCGATCCCGGACGGCAGGCCTCCGACCGTGAGCGTCCCCGCGGTCACGGGCGAGACGCAATGGATCATGCGGACCGTCGTCGTCTTGCCGGCCCCGTTCGGGCCGAGGAAGCCGAAGCACTCGCCCTCGCGGATCTCGAAGTCGATGCCGGCCACCGCGACGAGGTCGCCGTACTTTTTTGTCAGCCCGGAGGCTTTGACGAGGATCGCCATGTCCGATGCTCCTTAGAGACACTACAGGAATCCCCGAAGACCTGTCAACGGGAAATGGGGGCGCTTTTGCTTTTCGCCCCAAAAAACAGAAGCGCCCCCATTTCCCGGTTGAGGGGATCGGGGCGAGATGCTAAGATAGAGGGGACGCAAGACGATCAATCGGAGGAGGGCCCATGTCCAGCATCACTTATGCGTGTTCGGTGTGCGGAAACCAGGTCACGGCGGAGAAGGGCGATCCGATCCCCCTGTGCTGCAAGAAGGAGATGGAGCCCCTGCCGTTCTGCACCACCCAGCCCCATCCCGAGATGGCCCGCAATTACGACCAGGACCTGCCCTGCGACGACGCGACCCTGCACCATCCGAAGCCCGAGCCGAAGACCGGTCCAGAAAAAAAGTAAAGACGGTCCGGGTCAGGCCTTTTTCTTGTCCTTGACGACCACCCGGTCGTAGATCCACAGCCCGATGACGGATAGGACCCCGATGGCCACGATGATGAGCCACATCGTCACCGTGTCGACCGGACGGCCCTCCTTGAGCGGCGTGTTGATGTAGCGCTGGAACAGCCCGCCCCCGATCGGCCCGCCGATGATGCTGGCCAGCGCGATCGGCAGGCTCTGATAACCGAGATACAACCCTTCCTGCCCCTTGGGGGCGATGGCTCCGATGTATTCATAGACGCGCGGCGAGGCCATCATCTCGCCCATGGCCATCGAGGCGATGGAAATGATCATGAAGATCCCGGCGATGGGCAGGCTCAGCCCGAGCACGCTGGTCTTCACATTGGGGTCGGCGAAGAGAAGGGGCGGCAGGATGTTGACCAGCATCCCCAGGGTCACGACGATGGCCCCGAGCATGATCGTCTTGACCGGCAGCCACCGCTTGACCAGGCGGGTGATGAGGAGCTGGAAGCAGACGATCATGATCGGGTTGGCCAGGGTGTAGAGCTCCATGGGGGCGTTCGGGTCGACGTAGCGCATGAAAAGGGGCATGAGGTTGTAGAGCTGGATGTAGAGGAACCAGAACATGCCCAGGACGAGGATGAGGAAGAGGAACTTGAGATTGCCCAGGACGATGAAGATGCCCCCGAGCGCCTGGCCGAGCGTCCGCTTCCGGACCTTCTGGCCGTCCTTGATGCCGTCGCTGACGTACTCGGGCTCCTTATAGATGAACAGGGTGACGAGGAGGCCGATCAGGGCGAACGAGGTCGCGGCGTAGGTGAAGATGGCCGGGATGCCCAGGCTCGTGCGGATGAAATAGGACACGCTCCGGCCGGTGATCGAGCCGATGTTGATGACCATATAGAAGATGCCGAAGGCCAGTGTCGCCCGCGTGCCCGCCGTCTTCTGGACGGTGCCGGCGATGCAGGGCTTGACGATCGACCCGCCCAGGCCGATGAGGACGATGCCCAGGACGACCGGGACGGTGAAATCGACGGTTTCCGCCGCGCCCTTGCCGATGAGCCCGGGCCAGAGCCGCTGGAGGTTGCCCATGATGAAGTAGCCGAGAGAGATGAAGACGAACGACAGGGACAGCGACCGCCTGAATCCGAACTTGTCGGCCAGGGTGCCCGACAGGATGGGCATGAAGTAGATGATGCCCCAGAGGAGGGAGCCGTTGAGGAAGGTCGCGAACTCGGGGCTCATCCCCAGCGATTCCTTCAGGTAGATGACCATGAAGGAGGCCATGGAATAATAGGCGGCCCGCTCGAAGAGCTCGATGGTGTTGGCCGTCCAGAACGTGGCCGGGAATTTCGGCTTGGCGGTCGGTTGATCGTTCATGCGGCGTCTCCTCCCTTCGGACGGACGGTCCGGGTCATTTGGTTTTTGGGGTTGGGATCCTGTCTTCGGCGCGGCGGAGCAGGCCGTCGCAGGCCTCCCGGCCCGGCGCCTCCAGGACGACGACGAGGACGGAGCCCTTCTTCGCGGCCCCGGCCCAGTCGCCGGTCTCGATCATCTCGACGAAGCGGGGCGCCCCCGGATCGAACGCCGCCGAGAAGAAATCCCTTCCGAAGCGCTCGTAAACCTTCCCGGCCTCGTCGGCGGCGGGATAAACGACGACAAGCAGGAGGGCTTCGCCGGCCTCCGTCCGATAACGGGCGAAGGCGGCGTCCGTCTTCCGGCCGAGCCCGAGAACGGCCTCGTCGGCGAGGTAATAGTGGGCGTTGAGGGCCGCCTGGTCGCGGATGACCGCGACGCTCGATGCAATGCGCCCTTCGGCCGGGAGGACGTCGCGGGCCCGGGTCGCTCCCGCCGCCTGTCCGGTCGCGGCGAGAGGGGAGAGCACGGCGGCGATGAGCGCCAGGACGGAGATCGCTTTTCGCATGAACCTGTCCCTCCCCTAAAGGATGAACTTGTCGACGAGGCTGATCACGAAATAGAAAACGCCCGCGGTCAAGGCCGCGCCGGGGATGGTGAAGATCCAGGCCCAGACGATCTTCAGGGTCACGCCCCAGCGGACGGCCGTCAACCGCTTGGCCGCGCCGACGCCGGAGATGGCCCCGGTGATGACGTGGGTCGTGCTGACGGGGACCCCGGCGTGGGTCGCGAAGAAGATGCTGATGGCGCTGGCCGTCTCGGCGCAGAAGCCGTCGATCGGCCGGAGCTTGGTGATCTTCTGGCCCATGGTCTTGACGATGCGCCAGCCGCCGGACAATGTGCCCAAGGCGATCGCGGCGTGACAGGAGAGGACGATCCAGAGGGGGATTTGGAACTCCTTGTTCGGGCCGGTACTGGACACACTGATCAGGGCGGCGATGATGCCCATCGTTTTCTGGGCATCGTTGCCGCCGTGACCCAAGCTGTAGAGCGCGGCGGACAGGAGCTGGAGCCGGCGGGCCCACTTGTTGATCCGGGTTGGATTACCCTTGCGGACGATCCAGGTCGTGATCGTGATGAACAGGACGCCGAGGGCCATTCCGAGCAGCGGGGCGACGAAGATGAACAGAAGCGTCCTGAACCAGCCGTGGGCGATGATGGCGCCCGGCCCCGCCTTGACGATGGCCGCCCCGGCGTAGCCGCCGATCAGGGCGTGTGAGGAGCTCGTCGGCAGGCCCATGAACCAGGTGAAGATGTTCCAGCCGATGGCCCCGAGAAGGGCGGCGAAGATGACCGTGGGCGTCACGACGGAGATGTCGATCATCCCGGCCCCGATCGTGTGGGCGACGCCGGTGTGGAAGATGAGGAAGGCGGCGAAATTGAAGAAGGCGGCCCAGAGGACGGCCAGGCGCGGCGATAGGACTCGCGTCGACACGACGGTGGCGATCGAGTTGGCCGCGTCGTGCATGCCGTTGGTGAAATCGAACGCCAACGCGACGAAGATGATGAAGATGACGAAGAAGAGGCCGGCGTCGGGCATGAAACTCAGTTGGCCTTGAGGATGATCTCCTCGATGACGTTGGCCACGTCCTCGCAGCGGTCGGCCGCGACCTCGAGCCGGGTGTAGATCTCCTTGAGCTTGATGAGGTCCTTGAGCTCCGCGGCCGTTTCGGTCTTCTCGAAGAGCTCGGCGATGGCCTCCCGGCAGATGACGTCGGCCTCATACTCGAGGATATTGATCTGCTTGCAGAAGGCGTGGACGTGGCCGAGCGATTCGAGGTGGTCGACGGCCTCGAAAATCTGCTGGACGGCCTTGACGATGACATCGACGAGCTTCTTCACGTCCGGCGTCGGCCGGGCCAGCTTGAAGGTCCACATGCGGCTGGCCACGCCCTCGATGCAGTCGAGGACGTCGTCGAGGCCGCTGGCCAGGCCGTGGATATCCTCCCGCTCGAGCGGGGTGATGAAGGTGTCGCGGAGCCGGGTGAAGAGCTCGTGGGTGATGTTGTCGCCCTGGTGCTCGATGGCCTTGATGTGCTCGTATTTCTTTTCGACGTCCTCGTAGTGGTCGACGAGCTCCTGGAGGGCCAGGGCGCCCTCCCTGAGGTTGGCCGCGTCCTCGCGGAAGAGGTCGAAGAATTTGTGGTCCTTTGGAAAGAGCTTGAATGCCATGGTGATGTTGCGCGCCTCGAGGGGCCAATACTAACGGAGCCCAGGGGCGATGTCAACAGGCGGAACAGGCCCGCCGGGACCTTAACGGGCGACCTTGATCTCGAAGATCTGGCGGATCTTGCCCTTCATGCCTTCCTTGCCCGTGATGATGATGTCGACGTAGTTCGTCCCGGGTCCGAGTGCGCGCGGGAAGCGGAGGTCGACCGTCTTCATGGCCTCGAGCTCGGCGTCCGTGACCACGATGGAGCGGGCGTCGGAGAAGCTCTCCTTCTTGGCCCCCCCGTCGGCGTAGACGTAGAAGAGGAATCTCAGGTCGATCTGCAGGCGGCCTTCGTCATTCTCCCGGAACATCAGGCCCTTGGTCGGGAGGCGGACATCGATCTCCCCGGGGCCCGGATCGTACGACGCTTCGAACTTGATGAACTTCCGGCTGAAGACGTCGTCGGCCCGGATGTAGCGGCCGAGCTTGACGAGGTCCATGGCCCCGAAGAAGTCCCCGTCATAGTCGGTGATCCGATAGCGGCCGTCGCCCCGTTCGTCGGTGAACTGGACGCCCAGCCTGTCGTCGTAGTAGATCCACCAGATCATGAAGCCGCCGGCCTGGCCGCTCAGGGGGGGGAATTCCTCGACCTTGTCGGGCGGGCCCATGAAGATGTAGACCCGGCCTCGGTCCGTGTTGTAGGCCGGCCCGCCTTCCTTGTTGAAGCGCTTGGCGACGAACTCGACGCGGGCGTCGAAATCCTTTTTGTACTCGTTCTCCGGCGTGTCGGGGTCGGGGTCCCGCTTGAGCCAGAAGTCGGCGATGAACTCCTTGCGGCTCCCGGCGTCCGGGAGCAGGCGGAAGATCTTCGTCTCCTCCTTGGTCATGATGAGCCGGGCGGTCTGATAGAACTTCTCGCTTTCGGGATCGAGCTTCTTGGCACCGGCGAGATCGGTCGCCGACAGGGCGGCCAGGACCGCCAAGAGCAGCGGGACGAGGCGTTTCGTCTTGGTCATGGGATCCCTCCCTCCTTTTATCTTACCATGAAGCGCGGCGACCCCGAAGCGCCGGGGGGGGAACGCGCCCCCCGAGGGCGGGCCGCTATGGTAGAATAGATATAGAACGGAGACGGGAATGAACATGCGGCGTCCGATACTGGCGATCTTGGCGGTCTTGGCCGTCGTGGCTTTGGGGAACTTCCTCCCGGCGGGGCCGTCCCAGGAGGCGGAACGCCCCTCCCCTGGGCCCGTCGAGGTCCGCGTCCATGTCTCGAGCGAAGGCCGTTTCGTCGACGATCTCTCGCTCGGCGATTTCGTCATCCTCGAGGCGGGGGCATCGCGGCCCCTCGGCTCGCTGGCCCTCGTCAGGAACGGCCTGGTCGCGCGCCGGGAGGGGCCGGACATCGTTCCGGTCCATTTCGACCGCTCCTACACGCTGCTCTTCCAGATGGTGGATTGGGACCCGACCATGGCCGGGGCCGTCGACTATCTCTTTGGCTCCGTCCTCAAGCCGGGCGACACGCTGACCATGATCACCCCGTTCAAGCCCTACAATCTGCACAAAGACGCCTTGGCCCAGAGGTCGAAAGCCGAGCTCTCGAAGAGCATGAAGGACGTCCTGCGCAAGGACATCCTGCGCGGCTCCGGCGAGTACCGGGCGCTCCTCGGCGAGCTCCGGCGCCTGACAAGGGCCATCGCGGGCACGACGACGAACTTCCAGGAGGACATGGAATCCGACCTGACGACCGAAGCGGAAGGCGGCATGGGCCTCGAGATGCAGATCGACCGCTACCGGCAGTCGCTCATGAAGCTCGAGGCCATCCGTCTCATCGACGAAGCGAAGCTCCTGTCCTTCGCCGGCTCGCTCAAGTCCGTTCCGGGCCAGAAGACCGTCATCCTCTTCTATCAGCGGGAGTACCGGCCCGAGATCAGCTCGGCGGCCATGAACAGGCTGATGAGCGATTATCAGGACAAGCCGGATATCCTGGGCAACCTGATGGACCTCTTCCAGTTCTACAAGCGCGAGAAGACCTTCCAGGCCGAAGCCGTCAAGAGGGCCTTCGCCGACGCCGGCATCGATTTCCACTTCATCTTCATGGAGAAGAAGAACCAGCGGGTCTTCGGGGCGACGATGCGCGAGCAGTCGGAGGACACTTTCCCCGGCTTCGTCGACATCGCCCGGGCCACCGGAGGGACGGTCGGCGTATCCCAGAACCCGACGTCGGCGTTCAAGCACGCCGTCGACGTCTCAGCCGATTATTACCTGCTCTCCTTCATCCCCGAGGGTCCGTCGGCCGGCGGCGGTTTCCGGACGATCGGCGTTACGGTCAACCGGGCGGACTGCCAGGTGACGAACCCCCTGGGCTACTTCCCCAAGTAGCGGGCCGTCCGCCCGTCCATGGCGGCAAGGACGCCCCGGACGTAGCCGGCGGATTCGGCCAGCCCCGGAAGCGGATCACGGCCGTCCTTCTCGTACTCGAACGCGGCCGTGCCGTTGTAGCCCATCGCCCGGAGCGTCCGCATCAGGCGCGGCAAGTCGATCACGCCTCGGCCCGCTTCGACGGCGACCCCCTCGGCGGTCCAAGCCGAGACATCCTTCAGATGGATATCGAGAAGGCGCGGGCCGCAGCCGATCGCCTCTTCGGAAGGGTCGAGCCCTGCGCGCGCGCAGTGTCCGACGTCGAGGCAGACGCCGATCCGGGGATCGAGCTTCGAGATCCGCTCGATGATCGTCCTCGGAGTGGGGTAGCGGAGGTCGCCAGGCCCGTGGTTGTGGATGGCCAATCTGATGCCGGTTTCGCGCACTCTCTCTTCGGCCCGGCCGAGGAGGCCGTGGTCGGGGACGCCGATGATGATCCCCATGCCGCCGGCCCCGGCGTAGGCGAAGGCCCGGTCGACCTCGGCCTCGGTGCTCATGTAGATGACGCCGCAGCCGTAAGGAACGAGGCCGTGGGTCTTAACCTTGTCCACCGTCGCCCGGATCTGCTCGTCCGGGCTGTCGAGAGGCAGGTGCATGTCCTTCAGGGCGATGCGGCGGAAGCCGAGCCGTCGGGCCATGACCAGCGTCTCGTCGAGGCCGAATTCCCGGAAGGAGTAGGAGGCCAGGCCGAGCTCGAATCGTGCCGCCGGGCCGGGCGTCGTTGTCTTCGGTCCGCGGCAGGACAGCGCGCCGAACAAGCTTCCCATTGCCGCCGGGGCCAGCGAAGCCCCGAGGAATCCCCGTCGCGTCATGGTCCTCATGCGGGCTTACTATAAACGGTTTCTCCGGGCCCGGTCAATTCCGCATTTCCTTGACATCCCCTTCGCCCCTGCATTAGCATCGGGGCTGCGCCGGACGGCGGAACGGGGCGCCAACACGACGACAGAGAAGGAGGTCCCGATGGACGAACGTCAAGCACACAGCTGTTCGGGCTGCCCCCTGAGCCGGCGCCGTTTTATCACGGCCGCCTCGGCCGGCGCCCTGGGGGTCCTCGCCCCGGCCGGGCTCTTCCAGGCCTGCGGGCGGGCGGAAAAACTCCGGCTGCGCGTCATCTACGCGCTCCACGCCGTCGTCCAGCCCGGGCCCGATTGGCCCAACGTGGGCTTCGATTTCCAGCCGGCCATGGACCGGACCACGGCGGCCCTGGTCAAGGCTTTTCCGGCTTGGGACTTCACGACCGCCATGGCCAAGGGGCCGGAGGAAGCCCAGAAGATCCTGGCCGATGATGCGGCCTCGCGCGTCGACGGCTACATTGTTGTCCAGCTCAATTGCTGGAACCGGGTCGTCCAGACGATCGCCGGCTCGGGCAAGCCCACACTCTATGTGGATTTCCAGTATGGCGGGAGCGGCGGCTTCCTGGTCTACACGGCCGAGTTCCTGCGCAAAAAGACGGCCAACCTCGGCTTCGTCGCCTCGTCGCGGCCCGAGGATCTCATCGCCGCCTGCCGCGCCTTCGGACAGGTGAAAAAGACCGGGATGGCGAACGATTTCGGCGCCCTCGCCGCCTCGGCACGGCGCGCGGGGACGCCCGGACCCGGCGACCTCGGCGTCGCGGCCGATGATCTGGCGGTCCTTACGGCCGGCGACTGCCTGAAGAGAATGAAGGAATCGAAGATCTTGGCCGTCGGCGGCGGCTGGCCGGGGATCGCCCCGGCTATTCGGGACGGCATGGGCATCGAGGTCATCGACGTGCCTTTCGCCGAGGTCAACGACGCTTGGGCCGCGGCCGACAAGGACGAATCCAACGCGGTCGCCGACCGCTGGGAAAAGACCGCGGCCAGGACCATCGGGGTCGACCGGGACGCCCTCGTCACCTCGGCGGCCATGTACCTCGGCCAGAAAGCGGTCTTGAAAGCCCACGGCGCGAACGCCATTACCATCAACTGCCTCGGCGGCTTCTACGGCGGTCACATCCACGCCTATCCCTGTCTTGGCTTCCACGAGCTCAACAATGAGGGCCTTGTCGGAGGTTGCGAGTGCGACGTCCGGTCGGCGGCGACCATGGTGGCCATGAATGCCTTGACCAACGGCCGGCCGGGATACATCTCCGACCCCGTCATCGACACGGCCGCGCGCCAGATCATCTATGCGCACTGCGTCGCCTCGAACAAGCCCTTCGGCCCGGCAGGCCCGACGAATCCCATCGAGATCCTGACCCACTCGGAGGACCGCCAGGGCGCGGCGGTCCGCTCGATCCTGCCCCTGGGCTACATGACCACGACGGTCGAGTTCTCGCCCGAGCGCAAGCTCATCCTCTTCCACCAGGGCAAGGCCGTGGCCAATTCCGCCGACGACAGGGCCTGCCGGACGAAGCTCGCTGTCGAGCCCGTGGGCGACATCGAAAAGCTCTTCGGCGAGTGGGATCTGTGGGGCTGGCACCGGGTGACCGTCTACGGCGACCTCAAGAAGCCGGTCTTCGAGCTGGCCGATGCCCTCGGCTATCAAGTTCTCGAAGAGGCCTGAAAAATCCGGGGCATGACCCGGAAAATCCGGGACATGACCCATTTCTCCGGAAATGGGATCGTGTCCCATGGATTTCCCCGGTGTCCCGGATCTTTCAGTGGACTATTCCCGAAGGGAATGGTCCCTGAAGGGAGCGTTTGAACGTCCTGTTCAATTAGGATAAGATAAGGCGGGAATCGACCGCCGAAGAAAGGATATTGCCATGGCCGAGCCGTTCATTGAAGAAAAAACACGCAAAGTCGCCTTGCTCATCGACGGCGACAACGCCCAGCCCTCGCTCATCGCGCAGATCCTGACCGAGGCGGGCAAGTACGGCCTGGTGACGATCCGCCGCATCTACGGCGACTGGACGACGGTCAACATGTCGGGCTGGAAGACCGCCCTCCACGACAGCGCCATCCAGCCCATCCAGCAGTTCCGCTACACCATCGGCAAGAACGCCACCGACTCCGCCATGATCATCGACGCCATGGACATCCTCCACGGCCACCTGGTCGACGGCTTCTGCATCGTCTCGAGCGACAGCGACTACACCCGGCTGGCGACCCGGATCCGGGAGATGGGCTTCTTCGTCATGGGCATCGGCAAGCGCTCGACCCCCAAGGCCTTCGTCAACGGCTGCAACATTTTCATCTATACCGAGAATCTCGTTCCCCGGGGCAGGGACCGCGGCGAGGCGCGGGAGCCGCGGCGGCACGACCGGGGCGGGGCGGCGCGCAAGGGCGGCGGCAAGGAGACCCGGGAGCAGAAAGAGGAGCGCGAGGAACACGAGGATAAGGAAGACCGCGCGGACGCGGCCGCCAAGTTCGACCCGGTCCCGCTGCTGAAGGGCGCTTTCGACATGGCCGTCCATGAGGACGGCTGGGCCAACCTCGGCGAGATCGGCTTCTACCTGCGCCAGCTCGATCCCGGCTTCGACCCCCGTACGTACGGCTTCAAGCAGCTGTCCCAGCTCATCAATAGCCAGAAGGCGCTCTTCGACGTCCACTCGCGGGGCGAGGAAGGCGGCGGCTCGGCGATCTACGTCCGGTTGCGCGAAGGCCGCGAATAGCCTTCGCCTCTCACGGCGGAGTTACCCCTTCGTTCCCCTTTTCAAGAAGGCTGTCAGCAGGAAACCGCCGCCGATCGCGAGCATCAGCATCCCCCAGATCAGATTGAGGTTGATGCCGAGGGAGATGGCGTACATCTCCTTCTTGGTCACCAGTCCGTAGACCGTGAGGAGAGCGCCGTAGCCGCTGAGGAGCCAGCCGATCGGCAGCTTGAGATCGAGGACGTGGCCCTGGCTCATTCCCGTTTTCTGTTCCCCGGTTTCGATCTTATCGTTCATGGTGCGCTCCTTGGGGTCTCAGGCCCGATCACCAGAAGATGACGTTGAGGATGACGGCCACGATGATGGCCAGTATTCCCCAGACGGCCGGCCGGGCGTACCAGCGGGCCTCGGCCGTGGGCTTCGCCGTCAGGCCGAAGACGAGGCCGGCCAGCTCCTTGGGGTTGCGCTTGACGGTGAAGAGGCTGACCGCGATCGTGACCACGAAGTCGGCCGACCAGGCCCATATGGCCTGATAGAAATTGGCGGCCATGTCGCTGTGATAGGTGAGGACGCCGGCCCTATAAAGGATGTAGTGCCCGGCCGCGGTCAGGATGCCCACGAGCAGGCCCCAGAACCCGCCCCAGGCCGTGGCCCCCTTCCAGAACATGCCCAGGAGGAACGTGGCGAAGAGGGGGGCGTTGAAGAAGGAGAAGATGAGCTGCATGTAGTCCATCAGGTTCGGGAAGGACTGGACGATATAGGCGGTCCCGACACTGAGGGCGATGCCGAAAACGGTGGCGTACTTCCCCATCCTCAGGTAGTGGGCGTCGGGCTTGCCCTTCTTGATGTAGCTGCCGTAGATGTCGTAGGTCCAGATGCAGTTGAACGCCGTGACGTTGCCGGCCATGCCGGACATGAAGCTGGCCAGGAGGGCCGTGATGGCCAGGCCGAGAAGGCCGTTCGGCAAGTAGTGCTTCATGAGCAGGATGAGGGCCGAATTGTAATCGGCCGTGGGGAGCGCGGCCTGGCTGAACTCGGGCAGGACGAGCAGGGCGACGAGGCCGGGGATGACGACGATGATGGGAACGAGCATCTTCGGGAACGAGGCGATGATCGGCGTCATCCGGGCCGAGTTGATGTTCTTCGAGGCCAGGGCCCTCTGGACGACGAGGAAGTCCGTCGTCCAATAGCCGAAGGACAGGACGAAGCCGAGGCCCATGACCACGCCGAACCAGTCGACGCCGAGGGGGTTGTTGCTCGTGCCCAGGTACTTGATCGAGTGGAGGAGGGGCTCCTGGAGCTTGGCCATGAGCCCCTGGAAGCCGCCCACCTCCTTGAGCCCGAGGAAGACGATCGGCAGGAGGCCGAGCCAGATGAGGAAGAACTGGATGACTTCGTTGTAGATCGACGAGGACAGGCCGCCCCAGAAGACATAGAGGAGGACGACGACGGCGGCGAAGAGAATGCTCCCGGTGAGGGACCAGCCGAGCATGAGCTTGAAGAGAAGGGCCATAGCGTAGAGGCTAATGCCGCTCATCAGGATCGTCATGATGGCGAAGGAGATGGCGTTGAGGCCGCGGGTCGCTTCGTTGTAGCGGAGCTTGAGGTACTCGGGGACGGTCCGGACGCGGCTGCCGTAATAGAACGGCATCATGAAGATGCCCAGGAAGACCATGGCCGGGATGGCCCCGACCCAGTAGAAGTGGACCGTGGCGATGCCGTACTTGGCCGAGTTGGCCACCATGCCGATGACCTCGAGGGCCCCGAGGTTGGCCGAAAGGAAGGCCAGGCCGGTGATCCAGCCGGGGAGGGAGCGTCCCGAGAGGAAGAAGTCCTCGCCCGTCTTCATATATTTCTTGAGCGAGTAGCCGACGAGGATCATGACCGAAATATAGGCGCCGATGATGAGGTAATCGACGGCGTTCAGGGTGATGACGGGATCCATCGCGCTCTCCTTTCGTCCGGAACGTCAGGGGTCCTTTTTTCGCGAGGGAGCATAATTCACGCCCCGGGCGTTGTCAACGGCCGGGCGGGTCGAAAGCGGGGACGTGTACCTCTAGTACGTGTCCCCGTTCTTGCTCCCTTTTCACCGCCGTCCGTTTATTTGCGGGCCCCCGGACTTATTGTATAGTGCTGCCAGCCCATCGATGAGACACCTGACAGGGGAGAGGCCATGAGCAAACGAAGCCGGTCCGGGATGAACGTTGTCGTCGCGATGGCGGTCGCTGCGGTCATTTGGTTTCCGGGATGTTCCGGGCCCGAGTCGAATGGCGGGGCGGGTTCGTCCGGGAGAGACGAGAGGCCCGTTCCGGGCCCCGTCGCGATCGGGCCGACGGACACGATCGCCGAGCTCGAAAGCAAGGCGGCGCGGGTCGTTCCTTCAGAGCGGCAACTCCGCTGGCAGGCGCTCGAATTCCAGGCCTTCGTCCACTTCGGCATGAACACCTTCACCGACCGCGAATGGGGCGAGGGAACGGAGGATCCCAAGCTCTTCAACCCGACGGACCTCGACGCGGGCCAATGGGTGGAGGCCGTCAAGGCGGCTGGCATCCGGGGTCTTATCGTCACGGCCAAGCACCACGACGGCTTCTGCCTCTGGCCGAGCGAGTTCACCGACCATTCAGTCCTGAGTTCGCCGTGGAAGGATGGCCAGGGCGACGTGGTCGGTGAAGTCGCGGCCGCCTGCAAGAAGGGCGGACTGAAATTCGGTGTCTACCTCTCGCCCTGGGACCGTCACGAGGCGTCGTACGGCGACTCGCCTCGCTATAATGAGCACTTCAAAAACCAGCTGAGCGAGCTCCTGTCGCAATATGGCGAGATCTCCGAGGTCTGGTTCGACGGCGCCTGCGGCGAGGGCCCGAACGGCAAGCGCCAGGTCTACGATTGGGCCGGATACTTTGCTCTCATCCGCGAGCTCCAACCGAACGCGGTGATCTCGATCATGGGGCCGGACGCCCGCTGGATCGGCAACGAAGCCGGCGTCACTCGGGAGAGCGAATGGAGCGTCATTCCGGTCGTCGGTTTCGACGATCTTCCCGATGAGAAGAACCCCGGCGGCATCGCCCACCTCGATGCCCAGGCCAAGGACCTCGGCTCGTTCGGCCGGATCGCCGAGGCGGCGCGGCTCGGCGGACGTTTGATCTGGTACCCCGGACAGGTCGATGTCTCGATCCGCCCCGGCTGGTTCTATCACGCCTCGGAAGACGACAAGGTCAAACCGCTCGACCAGCTGCTCGATATCTATTACACTTCGGTCGGCGGCAACGCCCAGCTCCTCCTCAATATCCCGCCAGACAAGCGCGGCCGCATCCATGAGAACGACGCCCGGCGGCTGAAGGAACTCGGGGACAGGCTACGGGCCACCTTCGCCGTCAACCTTGCCGCAGGCGCCTCATACTCCGGAAGTGGGACTGTCCCTGAAGGGGGCTGTCCCTCTTTCTTATTTGAGCTCACCGGCTCCAGCCTCTTTAACATCGCAGTGCTTCAAGAGAACCTCCACAATGGCCAGCGGATTGAAGCCTTTGCCCTCGATGTCTGGGATGGGAAGGATTGGGTCGAGACAGCCTGCGGCACGACGGTTGGCTGGAAGAAGCTCCTTCGTGTTCCGACTGTCGAGGCGGCCAAGGTCCGGGTCCGCATCCTCCGGGCGAGGGGAGAGGTGTTGCCGTTCATCCGCCCGGATTCCTTCGGGCTCCATCTTGACCCGCCACGCCTGCCGGTGATGAAAGATGGGGTCAAACCTTAATTCTTATAATCCATCCCCAGGGGGCAGTCCCTTTTTCCTGAACCGACGGGCCGGTTTGACGTATAATACCGCGGGAACGCCCATATGCGTTCCCCTATCCACGCATCTTTCGAGGGAGGCCGGCATGCTCCGAGACATCATCAAGAAAGAGATCCTGGACAACATCACCAGCCCGAAATTCGTCTTCACCTTTCTTCTCTGCACCATCCTCATCCTGCTCTCGGTCTACACCGGGGTGACGAACTACCGGGCCGAGAAGAAGGAGTTCACGGCGTCGCTGGCCCTCAACAAGAAGAACATGGAGGCCCAGCCGAACTACAGCTCGCTCGCCGGCATCGGCATCAAGGTCAGCAAGCCGCCGCAGGTCCTGGGGACCGTGGTCAGCGGCATCGAGGAGGCCGTCGGACGGGTCGCCCCGGTCAATATCGCCGCCGACCCCAACCTCATCGACTCGAAGTACAGCAGCAACCCGGTTTTCGCCGTCTTTGGCGCCCTCGACCTCATGTTCATCGTCAAGATCGTCTTGAGCCTCTTCGCCATCCTCTTCACCTATGACGCCATCGTCGGCGAGAAGGAGAAGGGGACGCTGAAGCTGGCCCTGTCGAACGACCTGCCCCGCGACCGGCTCATCCTGGGCAAGGCCATCGGCGGCTACATCAGCCTGCTCCTGCCCCTGCTCGTCCCCCTGCTCTTGAGCCTGCTCTTCCTGATCATCACGCCCGACATCTCCCTGGGCGGGCAGGACTGGGCCCGCCTGCTCCTGGTCTTCCTGATGTTCTTCCTCTATCTTTCGGTCTTCTTCAGCCTGGGCCTGTTCGTTTCGGCCCGGACCTCGCGCTCGTCGACGAGCTTCCTGGTGCTCCTCTTTCTCTGGGTCATCATCGTCATGGTCATCCCCAAAGCCGCGGTCATCACCGCCGGCCAGCTCCGGCCCATCCCCTCGGTCCACGAGATCACGGCCAAGAAGGACGCCTACCTGCAGCAGATCCAGGCCGAGAGCCAGAAAGAAGTGCGCGAGTGGGTGACCAAGAACCAGGCCGACGCGGCCAAAGACCCCAAGGCCTGGCAGGACAAGTTCAAGCAGTACCTCCAGGACTTCCAGCAGGAGGCGACGAACAAGATCGACCAGAACAACGCCGCGTTCGAGCGCGACTACCAGCAGAAGAAACGGGCCCAGCAGAGCCTGGCCGTCAACCTGTCGCGGATCTCGCCGGCCTCGGCCCTGACCTTCGGCTCGATGACCCTGGCCCGGACGGGCGTCGACGAGTACGACCGCTTCCTGGCTTCGGTCCGGACCTACAAGCCCATCTACACGAAATGGATCAACTCCAAGATGGGGGAGAGCATCAACTTCCAGACCGGAGAGCAGACCAAGATCAATGTCGAGGACATGCCCCAGCACGTCTACGAGCCGGAGTGGCTCAGCAAGTCGCTGGTCCGGGCCATTCCCGACTTCGCCCTGCTGCTCGTCATGATCATTATCTTTTTCGTCGGCGCCTATGTCTCGTTCCTGCACTACGACGTCCGTTAAGGAGGACCCCATGCTCGAAGCCATCAATCTGACCAAGCGCTACGAGGACGGCGAGCTGGCCCTCGACAACTTGAGCTTCAAGGTCGAGCCGGGCGAGATCTTTTGCATGTTCGGGGCCAACGGCGCCGGCAAGACGACGACCATCAACCTGTTCCTCGGCTTCCTGCCGCCGACCTCCGGGACGGCCCTGATCGAGGGCGTCGACGTGGCCAAGGACCCGCTCCGGGCCAAAAAACACGTCTCGTTCGTCTCCGAGAACGTCATGCTTTACGGCAATTTCACGGCCCTCCAGAACCTCGACTACTTCAGCAAGCTGGCCGGCAAGCGAAACCTGACGAAGAAGGACTACGCCGAGGTCCTGGGCCGGGTCGGCCTCCAAAAAGAGGCCTTCGACCGCCGGGTCCGGTTCTATTCCAAAGGCATGCGCCAGAAGCTCGGCATCGCCATCGCCGTGGTCAAGGACGCCCCCAACGTCCTTCTCGACGAGCCGACCTCGGGCCTCGACCCCCAGTCGGGCCGGGAGTTCCTGGAGATCCTCGTCCAGATGCGCGACAAGGGCAAGTCCGTCTTCATGTCGACCCACGACATCTTCCGGGCCAAGCTCATCGCCGACCGGATCGGGTTCATGCGCAAGGGCAAGCTGGTCATGCTGAAAACGGTCCAGGACCTGGCCCATGAGGACCTGACCGACCTCTATATCCAGTACATGGAGGAACAGCCGGCATCGGCGCCCGCCGCTCCGGCCGGGATGTGACGCCCAACGAGCCCGTCGGAAGGCCGCGGAGGACCGTCGTCCTCGGATTGGGGAATGTCCTGCTCGGCGATGAGGGGGTGGGCGTCCATGTCGTGGAGGAGCTGCGGCGCTCCGGGGGACTCGCCGGCGTCGAGATCGTCGACGGCGGCACGGCCGGCTTCCAGCTCCTTCCGTACTTCGACGGCGGCGGCCTCGTCGTCATCGTCGACGCGGCGGACGACGGGCAGCCCGCCGGCACCGTGAGCCAATCGCGGCCCATATTCTCGAAGGATTATCCCCCTGCGCTGACCCCGCACGACTTCGGGTTGAAGAACATTCTCGACGCCCTTACTCTGACCGGCACGCGGCCCGATATCGTCCTCCTGACCGTCTCGGTCGACGCGGCCGACCGGGCCTCGCTCGAGCTCTCGCCGGCCGTCGGCCGCGCGGTCCGCGAAGCCGCTGACCGCGTCCGGCGCCTCCTCAGCGGACCTGGCGGAAGCTCGACTTCTCGATGAACTTCCAGCCTCCGATCATGGAGGAGATCGTCCCCCGGCCTTCCAGATAGTCGTGGTACCAGGACAGGTAGATGTGCATGGTCGTGAAGGCGACGAACACCCAGGTGAAGATGTGGTGCCACTGCCTCAGGCCGTCGAGCCCTCCGAAGACGGGGATGAGCCCGGCGAAGAGATGGGGGAACCAGGCCGGGCTCATGACCGAATACAGGGCGAAGCCCGTGAGGATCTGGAAGAGGATGGCCAAGTACATCAGCGAATAGATGATGCCGGCCAGCGCGTTGGCCCCGATCGACAGGACCGGCAGCTTGCAGATCATGAAGATGTCGAGGCAGATGACCTGCAGGACCTCCTTCCGCTTGGCCTTCGTGCGGGGAAAGAAATTCTTCCACCGGGCGAAGTCGTTCCCGGCGAAGCCCCAATAGACGCGGCCCAGGAAGTTGAGCAGGAACAGGTAGGCGAAGGCGAAATGGATGAACCGGACCGACCCGAAGAGATAGCGGTTCGAGGCCTCGACCGCCGGTCCTCCCCAAGGCGGAGGGGAGCCCATGATGAGCCCCGTCACGCCGAGCACAAAGACGCACGCGGCGTTCGTCCAGTGGAAGAACCGGAGCGGCAGGTCCCAGACATAAACCTGGTAGTACTCGGCGTGTCCGCTCTTGTCCATGCGGCCCTCCCTACACGACCCGGACCTGATGGAGGCGTTTCCCCTGCGGATCGTAGAGGTGGACGGCGCAGGCGATGCAGGGGTCGAAGGAATGGATCGTCCGCAGGATCTCCAGAGGCTGGTCGGCGCGGGCGACGGGGGTTCCGATGAGAGCGGCCTCGTAGGGCGACCTCTGTCCGCTCGCATCCCGCGGCGAGCCGTTCCAGGTCGTCGGAACGACGAGCTGGTAGTTCTCGATCTTGCCGTCCCTGATGACGATCCAATGCGACAAGGCCCCGCGGGGCGCCTCGGTGAAGCCGGCGCCCTTGGCCTCCGCCGGCCAGGTCCCCGGGTCCCACTTCTCGCCGTTGAACATCCGGGTGTCGCCGTTCTTGATGTTCGTGACGAGCGTGTCGTAGAACTCCTTCATCCATCGGGCGATGAGCTGGGTCTCGATCCCCCGGGCGGCCGTCCGGCCGAGGGTCGAGAAGAGCGCGGTGACCGGAACGCCGAGGTGGGCCAGGGCGCCGTCGACCGCCTGCTTGATGTCCGGCTGTCCGGCGGCGTAGCCGACCAGGAGCCGGGCCAGCGGGCCGACCTCCATGGCCCGCCCCTTCCAGCGGGGCGTTTTGAGCCAGGAGTATTTGCCATCGACTTCGAGGTTCTTGTAGGGCGGCTTCGGTCCGGTGTAGGCGAAGTCCGTTTCTCCCTCCCAAGGATGGAGGGCGGCCGCGTCGCCGCCCTTGTACGCGTACCAGGAATGGGCGATGGATTCCGTGATCTCGCCGGGGTCGGCCGCGTCGACCTCGTGGACCCGGGTGAGGTCGCGGTCGAGGATGACGCCCCTCGGGAATTTGAACCCCGAAGGATCGCCGATGCCGCGCGTCGGCAGGTCGCCGTAGCTCAGGTAGTTCGAGACCCCGCCGCCGATCGCGGCCCAGTCCTTGTAATAGGACGCCACGGCGAGGAGGTCGGGGATGTAGACCTGGTCGACGATCCTCATGGCGTCGTCGATGAGCTTGCCGACGAGGGCCAGGCGCTCGGCGTTGAGGGTCATGGCGTTCTCGGGCCCGACCGCGGAGTAGGCGCCCCCGACGAGGTAATGCGGATGGGGGTTCTTGCCGCCGAATATGGCATGGACCTTGATGATCTCCTTCTGCCATTCAAGGATGTCGAGGTAGTGGGCGACGCCGAGCAGGTTGACCTCTGGCGGCAGCTTGTAGGCGGGATGGCCCCAATACGCGTTGGCGAAGATGCCCAGCTGGCCGCTCGCCACGAGCGTCCGGATCCTGTCCTGGACGGTCTTGAAATAGCCCTCCGAGTTCTTCGGCCAGTCCGAAAGGGACTTGGCGACCGCCGCCGTCTGCGCCGGGTCCGCGCTCAGGGCCGATACGACATCGACCCAATCGAGGGCGTGGAGGACGTAGAAATGGACGACGTGGTCCTGGAGGTAGTGGGCGCAGAACATGAGGTTCCGCACCAGCTCCGCGTTGGGGGGCACGGCGATGCCGAGGGCGTTCTCCACGGTCCGCACCGAGGCCAGGGCGTGGACGGTCGTGCACACGCCGCAGGCCCTCTCGCAGAAGGCCCAGGCGTCCCTCGGGTCCCGGCCCCGGAGGATGATCTCCAGCCCGCGGACCATGGTCCCCGACGACCAGGCGTCGGTGATCCGCCCGCCGTCGACGTCGGCCTCGATCCTCAGATGCCCCTCGATCCGGGTGATGGGATCGACGACGATCCTCTGGGCCATCACGCACCTCCTTCTTTCTTTTCTGCCGGCTTTTCGGCCTTGAGGTCCTTGTCCTTGAGGCTGCCCTCGAGCTCCTTCTTGATCAGGCGCCGCTTGCGGATGTTGGTCGCGATGGCGTGGACGGCGACGCCGCCGCCGGCCGCCGCGGCGAGATACATCCCCAGCTTGTCCGCCGTCGATTCGACCCCGAAGCCCGGGAACGCCGGCAGGGACCTCGAGAACGGCCCGGCGTCGTAATAGCCGGCTTCGCTGCACCCGATGCAGGGCGCGCCCGACTGGATGGGATAGCTCGTGCTCCCGTTCCAGCGGATGATACCGCAGGAGTTGTACGTCTGGGGCCCGCGGCAGCCCATCTTGTAGAGGCAATAGCCCTTCTTGGCCCCGGCATCGTCGAATGATTCGACGAACAGGCCGGCGTCGTAGTAAGGCCGCCGGTAGCAGGAGTCGTGGATCCTCGTCGAGTAGAACGCCTTGGGCCGCCCTTGGGAATCGAGCTGGGGCAGCCGGCCGAAGGCCAGCAGGTGGGCGACGACCCCGGTCATGACCTCGGCGATCGGCGGACAGCCCGGGACGTTGACGACGTTCGGCAGGATCTTGTGGATCGGCGTCGCCCCCGTCGGGTTCGGGGAGGCCGCCTGGACGCAGCCGTTCGACGCGCAGCTGCCCCAAGCCACGACGGCCATCGCCTTCTCGGCCGCCTCACGCAGGCCGTCGAGGGCGGTCCTCCCGGCGATCGTGCAGTAGATGCCGCCGTCCTTCATCGGGATCGAGCCTTCCGCCATCAGGATGTACTGGCCGGGAAAGTTCTTGATCGTCTCCGCCACGGCCGCCTCGGCCTGCTCGCCGGCCGCCGCTTGGAGGGTCTGCGAATAGTCGAGGGAGATCCGATCGAGGAGGATATCGGCCACGAGAGGATGCGATGATTTGATGAAAGACTCGCTACAGCAGGTACACTCCTGGAAATGGAACCACAGGACCGGCGGCCGGGGCTTGGTATCCATGGCCTTGACCAAAGCCCGGGCCTGGCCGGCTTCGAGCCCGAGGGCCGCGGAAAGATAGCCGCAGAACTTCAGGAAATCGCGTCTTGAATGACCGCGCGATCGCGCGATCTCCCAGAGACTTGGGGATTTTTCTGTCATGGTCCCTCCTTGGAGACGGAAAAAGACCAATATTAGTCTATTCTAATACAAGATTCGTGCCAGAGGGCCTCAGGGGCGGGGGCGCTCCGGCCCTGGCCCCCCGCCCGGACCGAGTCCCGTTTCCCGGGATATATTCCTGCCCGGCCGGATGCCCGGCCCGGGCTTATCGGGGCGCCGCGGGCGCCTTCTTGAGGGCGCGTCCCGTTTTCCCGCCCTGGCGGGCCTTGGCACGCTTTTTGGATTAGAATAGGGCGGATAGGCCTGAAGAACCCACTGGAGGGATCGATGTTCGGGAAAACAGTGACCTTGTTCCGCGTTTTCGGATTTGAGATCAAGATCGATTGGAGCTGGCTCATCCTGGGCGCGCTGATCGTCTGGAGCCTGGCCAAGGGCCTCTTCCCGGCGTGGTATAAGGGCATCGACCCGGCCGCGTATTGGGTCATGGGCGTCGCGGGCGCGCTGGGCCTGTTCTTTTCGATCGTCTTCCATGAGCTCTGGCACTCCCTCATCGCCCGGCGGTACGGGGTGCACATGCGCGGCATCACGCTCTTCCTCTTCGGCGGCGTGGCCGAGATGGGCGAAGAGCCGGAGAGCCCGAAGGCCGAGTTCTTTCTGGCCGTGGCCGGGCCGATCTCGAGCATCGTGCTGGCCGGGGTCCTGCTCGGCCTGAGCTATCTCCTGGCCGGCTCGGGGCCCATGACCCCGGTCACCGGCGTCCTCAACTATCTCGGCTACCTGAACTTTGTGCTGGCGGGATTCAACCTCATTCCCGCCTTTCCGCTGGACGGCGGCCGCGTCCTGAGGGCCGTGCTCTGGGGGACCTGGAATGATCTCCGCCGGGCGACCCGCGTCGCCTCCTCCGTCGGGGCCGGCCTGGGCGCGGCCCTCATGGCCCTCGGCGCCCTCCAGTTCTTCCTGGGCCGCTCCGTCGGCGGGCTTTGGACGCTCATCATCGGCATGTTCGTGAGGGGCGCGGCCCGGTCGTCCTACCAGCAGCTGCTCTTCCGGCGGGCCCTCGAGGGCGTCCCGGTCCGGAAATTCATGGCCGCCGAGCCGGTCACGCTGGGACCATCGACCTCCGTCGAGAAGCTCGTCGAGGATTACATCTACAAGTATCATCATAAGATGTATCCCGTCGTCGAAGGGGAGAAGCTCGTCGGATGCGTTACGCTGGACCAGGTCAAGGAGCTCGGCCGCGGGGAATGGGCTTCGCACAGCGTCGGGGAGCTGGCCCGCGGCTGCTCCCCGGAGAATACCATCGGTCCCGATGAAGACGTGATGAAAGCCCTGGCCCTGATGCAAAGGACGGGCCGAAGCCGGCTTATCGTCGCCGAAGGCGGCAAGCTCGCCGGCGTCATCGCGCTCAAAGATATCATGGGCTATATCGCCCTTAAGCTGGATCTCGAGGAGGAGTGAATGGCCACGACCAAGAAGAAAAAGCCGGCGGAAGGGGCGGCCTGCCCCGAGGGACTGGACCTGCCTCTGCAGACGCGCGAGGAGTACGTCGCCGACGTTCTCCAACAGATCGGAGCTTTCGAAGAAAGGCTGGACGAGCTCGAAACGGATATGGAATCATCCGGCTGGGACGATATCGGTGATTTTCGCGGCCAGCTCGACGATCTCCGGGTCAAGCTGAAGGCCGCCCGCTCGAGGTCCGAGGAGCTCGAGGCCGTGTCGGATCCCGCCTGGACCGACGCGCAAGCGGAGATGGAAGAGACCATGGTCGAGATCGCCGGGAGCATCGACGACCTCGTGGCCGGGCTCAGCCCGGTCCTTCCGGAGTAGCGGGCGCGGCCTCTCTGACCGGCCAGATCGCTCCGCCATGCTGATCATCCTGACCGGCCTGCCGGGGACGGGCAAGAGCACGGTCGCGGCGGCGCTCGCCCGGGAGCTCAGCGCCGATGTCCTGAGCACCGACAAGATCAGGGCCGGGGTCCGCGGGAAGCTGGGTTTTTCGCGCTCCGAAAAGGGGGGCGTCTACGAGCGGATGTTCGCCCGGGCGAAGCGTGCGCTCGAGGCCGGCCGGAGCGTCATCCTCGACGGGACCTTTTACCTCGAGAGCCTGAGGAAGGCGGCCGCCGCGGCCGGCCGCGGGACACGTGCGTCCGTCTTCACGATCGAAGTCGTCTCGCCCGTTCCGATGGTCAAGAGCCGGATGGAGCGACGGCTCCGCACCGCCAAGGGGATCCGGCCGGCGGGCTTCGAGGTCCACGGCTTCATCCGGAAGTCGTTCGAACCGGTCCGGGGCCGGCATTTCACGGTGGACACGGCCGATCCGCGGACCTGGAAAAGCGATCTGGCCCCGCAGGCCAACGCCATGCGCGTTATCGAGCGGCAGCGGACGGTCATCGCCCCGCTTCGCCGGTCGCGGAAGACGCGGCTCATCCAGACGCACATCAGCTGGGTCCTCCTTGACGGAGTCCACGCTTTCAAGATCAAGAAGCCCGTCCGCTTCAACTTCGTCGATTATCGCTCGCTCGACCGCCGCCGGCATTTCTGCCGGAAAGAGGTCGCGGTCAACTCCCGCCTCAGCCCGGGGCTCTACGCTGGGGTCGTGGCCGTGCGCGACGACGCCGGCGCCGTGAGCTTCAGCGGTCCGGGGCGGACGATCGACTATGCGGTCGAGATGCGCGAGATGCCGCAGGACGCGCGTCTGGATCGTTTAGTCGCGCGGGGCGCCGTCGGAACGGCCGAGATCCTGCGGATCGTCCAAACGCTCTGCGGTTTCCACGGCCGGGCCAAGGTCGCGGCGCGACGGTTCGGCACGGCCAAGGCCATCGGTGAGGGGTTCGCGCACGCGTTCAAGCTGAGGCCGCTCATCGAGAAGGAATTCGCCGCCGGCCGGGCCCTCGACCGGATCAGGGAGAAGGTCGAGGGGTTCATCGACTCCCATGCCGGTCTTTTCCGTGAGCGGGTCCGGCAGGGGAGGATCCGGCACTGTCACGGCGATCTGAGGATGAGCAACATCTTCCTCGACGGCGGGGCGGTCCACATCTTCGACGCGGTCGAGTTCAATCCCGCCCTGGCCGCCACGGACGTCGCCGCGGACGTCGCTTATTTAGCCATGGACCTGCGGTTCTGCGGGAAGCGAGGCCTGGCCGAGCGCTTCATCGACGCCTATGTCGAATGCTCCGGCGACCAGGGGCTCCGGAAGATCGCGGATTTCTACCAGTGCTATCGGGCCCTGGTCAGGCTGCTCGTCGAGGCGCTCTTCCTCGCCGACCCCACGATCGGGGCCTCGCGGAAGCAGACAGCCAGGCGGGCTTTCCGGAGATACCTTGCCCTCGCCGAGACGTTCGCCCGCCGCTTCTGACCGGGGCGGGCTCGTCCAAGCCTAGGTCCTCACGACGGCCGCGGCCGCGGAAAAGCCCGTGGGCCGGACGACCTCGACAATGACCTTCCCCGAGTCGGGACCCTTTGGCCCGAAAGGCGTCTCCGAAACCGTCCCCGGCGCGAGGTCGGGGAGAGGCACGTCTTTGCGCTCGAGCGGGATGCCGCCGTTCCCGTAAGCGGTCCATCGAAGCCGGTAGCTTTGGAGCGTGTAGGCGGGCAGGTCCTGGCGCGTTCGGACGACGGCGATGAGGGCTCGGCCGTCCGTCTTGATCTCGAGGGATTCGACCGGGCTCGATTCCGATCGAAGCACATCAAAGGAGGGCTTGCGGGCGCCGAAGACGTCGACGACGCCATGGACCCTTTGCTTGAGGACACCGATGCCTTTGTCTCCGATGTGAGTCCGGTAATCGTTATAATCGAAGAAGATGGTCCCGCCGACCCACGGGTAGTCCCGAAAGACGGCGTTATGGGTCTCGAGGATCCGGGCCCGGCGGGCGTCGTCCTCGGGCCGGTCGTCCGTGCAGGCGCAGTACCCGTATTCCGAGATGACGACGGGCTTGTCGGGAAAGGCCCGGTGGATGGCCTCGAGGTTCCGCCGCATCGTCGCGGCGTCGCCGCCGAACCAGGTCTCGTAGTATTCGTTCCATTCGATGAAGTCCATCTCGCCGGCGACATCGCGCTCGGGCGTCGACTGGAGGGAATTCGAGGCGTAGGAGCAGAGCCGGCCCGGGTCGAGGCTCTTCGCCTCGCGGAGCATCCGCCGGACGAAACCCTGCGCGACCGGGTTCTGGCCGTCGACCTCGTTGCACAGTCCCCAGGAGAAGACGCAAGGGTGGTTGCGCTCGCGGGCGATCATCTCGCGGAGCTGCTCGAGTCCGTTCGCGGTGAGCGCATCGAGCTGGTTACCTTCGAGCTTGAGGAAGGTCCCGGGGCCCCATGTGGGCACCTCGACCTGGATGAGGATCCCTTTCCGATCGCAATAGTCCATGACCCGACGGTCCTGTTGCCAGTGGACACGGGTGAAGACACAGTTGAGCTCCTTGAGATCGTCGTGATCGTGCTCGATCCAGGAGCCCGGTTCGGCCATGCCGAAATCAGGACGGCTGCCGGCCATGCGCTCGACGCCGGCCAGGCGGACGGGCTCGCCGTTGAGCAGGAACTCCGTGCCCCGAACCTCGATCTTGCGGACCCCGAATGTCGCGGAGAGGCGATGCAAGACCTCCCCCTTCCTGGAGATTGAGGTCTCCAGGGCGTACATGTTGGGACGGTCGAAATGCCAGAGCCGGGGGGCGTCGAGGATGATCTCGGGCAGGGTGGCCTCGCGCGTTGTCCTGGCCGGGATCTCGACCGCGAAGGCACTCGGATCCTCCCGGACGACGAGGCCGCTCTTTTCATCGACGATCCTGTACCCGAGGTCGAGATCGGCCGGCTCGTCCGTGGAATTGCGGATGACGGCCTTTAGGGTCAGGGAGGCTGTGGCCCCTCTTGCGTCCGGCACGGCATCGACCCAGACGTATTCGATGTAGACGGGGTCGGTGACGATCAGAAGGACGGGCCGCGTGATGCCGCCGTCCGGCGTCCAATCATAGGAGTTGTCCCGAGGCAGCATGGTGGTCGTGAAGGAGTTATCGACCCGGACAGCGACCGTGTTACGCCGGCCGTATTCGAGAAGGGCGGTGATGTCGAGAGCGAACGCGGTGTAACCCTTGCCGACGTGCTCGCCGGCTCGCTTCCCGTTGACGAAGACCTCGGCCCTATGGAAGACGGCTTCGAATTCGATCCGGACGACGTCGCCTTTCCAAGACTCGGGCGCGTCGAACTCGCGCTTGTACCAAGCCGCGCCCATATAGCCTGAGGTCTTATCGAGGACCTGCCAGGTGGACGGGACCGCGACCTCCTCCCATTCCGCCGTCGACGCGCCGGGAGCGGACCAGTTGTCCGCTCCGCCCCGATCGCCCGGGTCGGTCCGGAAGAGCCATGACCCGTCGAGCGACACCTCGATATGCCGGCCTTCTGGGAGCGTTGTGTCCCCGGCGCGGCCGGCCGGCCCCCCGCAGGCCGTCCCTGAGGCGGCCGCGCCCGCCGCGGCCTGGACCGCTCCCGTCAGGAATTTCCGACGCGTCCAACGTTCCATCGGCTCCTCCTTTTTGGCAGGAGTATGGGACGCCGGGCTGAAAAATGCAAACGGACGATGAGCCCGGGGATCAGGCCTTTTCGAGCAGGCCCATCTTCTTGAGGGCCATATCGGCGCGGCTCATCTCCGGCCCGTCACCGGGGAGATAGAGCATGACCCCGCCCTTGACCGGCCGGAGCGAGATCTTGCCGAGCCGGGAAAGCTCCCCGGTCGCCTCGATGGGGTTGGCGCCGTCGAAGTAGCTCTTGAAGGCGTCGTTGAAGCCGCTGTAGACCGAGTGGATGCCTTTGTAGTTCTCGAGCCGTAAGCGGCCGATGGCCAGCTTGACGAATTCCTCCGGGCTGAGCTTGTTTTTCATGAGGTCCTCCCTTCATGTCTTGTCATGAAAGAGGACGAGCGGGGCCCCCGGTTTCTCTCAGTCCGGCCGCGGCCTAACGCTTGGCCCAATCCGGGACGAGCTTGACCGTCTCGACGGCGTGGTGACCGACCGGGAGGACGAACCGGCCCTGGCGCGGCTTCAGGGCGGCCCCTTCCTCCTCGATGATGTTCGTCCGGGAGGCCCGGGTTACCGGGACGACGAGCTCGAGCCCTGCTTCCGCGTCCTTGCCTTCGATATCATAAGCGCGGAGAATGACCGAGTCGTCCTCATCCGCTTTCTTCATTGTCGAAAGGATGAGGTTCGAAGCAGTGAAGGGCAAAAAGCTCCGGGATTCGGGCAGGCGCTCGCCACCCCTAGCGGGGAGGGGCGCAATAGCGACCAGCGGGCTGTTGGCGGCGATGCCGGCGCGATAGCCGTTCCGCCAGCCGGCGGCATGGCTCGTGAGAGAGAAACGATAATCGTGATCGCCCTCCTGGAGGTACCAGTTGCCTTCACCGTGACAGCTTCGCCGCGACGCGAGAAGGATGGGCTGGAGGACCGGATAGGGGACGGGGTTATCCGTCGGATCCTTGTAGTCGTTGACCGCGACCGAGGTCGATAGCGTCAGGCCAAAGGCATCATCGCCCGCGTAGAGAAAATTCTGGACCTCCCGCGGCCGGATTTCCGAGCAGAGCTCGTCGTAAACGAGATTGCCGTAGGCCGGGCCGCCCGTTCCGGCGATCTCGCCTTTGCCGACCTCGAGGACGCCGAAGGGGATCTCGTAGGCCATCTGGCCTTTGTCCGCGGCGACCGGAACCGCAATGCGATACTCGCGGTAGGGATTGCCGTCGAAGCCGATGATCGAGACCTCGCAGTCGATCCGCTTGACCATGCCGTAGAGGATAAGCTTCTCCCGGACTGTGCAGTCGGCGAGGGTCTGCTCGAGCGCGAAGACCGTCTTGACCCGACCGGATTCTTCTTCGACCAAGCGCCAGGCGGGCGCATAGCGGCTGATCTTGTCGAATCCCTCCATCGTCGGCTGCTGCACCCGTCCGAACTCGCCCGCGCCGTTGCCGACCGACCGCATGGTGAAAACCTCGAAGCCGAGGAACTTGCCCGTATCCAGGACCTCCCGTCCGAGTTCCTTGTCGTAAAGGCTGGAGACGCCTCCGGGGGCGAGTTTGATACGGTAGAAGCCGTTCTCGACGGCGGACGGCGCCGCGATCGCGGGCGTCGGCGCGAGGGTGGGCCCGGGGTCCTCGACAATATAGTAAGTCCGGTAACCGAGGGCCGGGACGTCGTCGGCGACGAACTCGACGGAACGCCCCTCTTCGGGATTTCCGGCTCCGGCCTGAAGGTATTGGAAAGGCCGTTCTTGGCCGTCCGGGCCGACGATACGGAAACGCCCCTCACCGGTCGCGACGGACACGGCCACAGGGGCGGTCACCGGCCAGGATAAGGCATTGAACACGATGATCGGCTGCCCCTTGCCGGCCTCCGTGGTGACGCGGCCGGCGATCGCGGTCAGGGCGTCGTCGAGCATGGCCCTTCCTTCGTCACGGGCGAACTCGTATTTCTTGCGGAAAAGACGGTCGGTGATCTGGCCCTCCTTGCCGCCCCAGCCGTGATCGGGATAGATGGCGGCTTCCCAGGCAGCGCCGAGGCGTTTTGACGGATAGCCGGAGAAATTCCCCTCAAGAAGGCTCCTGACCGTGCTGAAGGCCTCGGCCGCCGGCAGGAGACGCGCGGCTTCGCGGGCCGCGGTGATCGCCCAATGGTGCGTCGGCCCGTGGATGTAAAGCCACAATCCGGGCCTCTCTCCGGTGATCGTCTCGAGCTTGGCCGTCTTGACGTCGATCGACTCGAAGAAACGCCGGGCCGTCGAGTATTGCATGACCGGCTTCGCGTCGCCCGCCCCCGCTCCGGCCGCGTTCCAGCGGCTGATGAGGGGCCCGAAATCGGTGGGCTGGGAGAGATCGACGGAATTGAGCAGGGGATACTCCGCGGGGAGGCCGCGGGGCGCGTAATAGCTTGACCACTTGGCGACCTTGTCCGCGATCGCCTTGGCTCCCTCTTCCGGCTTGGCATTGAGATAGGCCGCGGCGTTGCCGTAGTGGCCCGGCGAATAGGCGAGGACCGAGCTGCCGTCGGGGCTGGCCCAGCGGTAGAATCCCTCATGATAGCGGCTCATGACGAGATAGGGGATGCCGGCCTTGGCCAGGATCTGAGGCATCTGAGCGGCCCTGCCTGGGACGTCGGGATTGAAGTAGACGCGGGCGTCGGCGCCGGGGATGGTCCGTTTGAGCCACAAGCGGCCGAGATAAGCCTCCCGGACGAGCTGTTCCCCCGAAAGGAGCGATTCATAAGGCTGGTTGAACGTCGCCCCCCACTCCATCCGGCCTTCCCGGGTCAGGCGCGCGACTTCCTCGGCCCGTTCGGGGTGGCGCTCGAGGTACTCGGCGAGATTGAGCATGTTCTCCATGGTGAACGAGTAGGCCGGGTCTTTGGCCATCATGGCCAGGGCCGGGGTGATACAGTTCGTGTCACGAAAGGCGATGCATTTTTCCGGCGAGTCCATCCAGGCGATATCCTGGTGGCTGGAGGAGATGATGTGGAGCCGGCTCTGAGGGGGCGCGGCCAGGAGGGCGAGCCCGAGGACGGAAATGGAGGCCGCGGCGGCGAGGAACAGGCCAGACTTGATCATGGGTTTCTCCTTCATCGCCCCACATCGAGGATAGAGAGGTCGGGCCGAAGGAGCCGGGCGATCGCCGGCTCGTTCATGTTATCGCGGCCGGCCAGAACGACCGCCGTGGATTCTGTCTTGGCGTAGGGCTCTCCGCGCACGACGGCCACAGCGGTCTTCACGCCGCGGTAGCCCATGGCCACGGGGTCCTGAAGTACGAGCCCCGCGAGCTGGCCCTTGGCCAGGGCTTCGATCAGCTTCTCGGACGCGTCGAAGCCGACGTGGACGATCTTGCCGGCCAGCCCATGGTCCTGGAGGGCCCGGAGACAGCCGAAGGTGGTCGACTCGTTGGGGGTAAAGACGGCGTCGACCGGCCCGAACCGCGCCAGGAGGTTCTCCATGGTCTGGTAGGCCGTCTCCGTCGACGGACCCGCGTACTGGTTTTCGGATACGACCTCGATCCCCGGATACTCCGCCCTCAGGGTGGCCAGGAAGCCCTCCTCGCGCTTGGTCGTCCCCTCGACGCCCACCATGAGCCGGACCATGATGAGCCGGCCGCGGCCGCCGGTGCGCCGTCCGATCTCCCTCGCGGCCAGCGTTCCGCCCAGGAAGTTGTCGGTCGCGATGAAAGCGGCGTGCTCCTCGCCTTGAAGGGCCGAGTTGAAGATGACCGTGGGGATGCCGTCCCGGCGGGCCTCGGCCACCGGCCGCAACAGGGCCCGGTCGTCGAGCGGGGAGAGGACCAAGGCGTCGACGCCGGAGCCGGCCAGGGTCTCGACGATCTGGATCTGCTCGTCGCGGTCGTCCTCCTTGAGCGGGCCTTTCCACAGGATCTCGACACCGAGCTCCCGGGCGGCGGCGAGCGCTCCGGCATGCACGGACTTCCAGAATTCGTGGGTCGTGCCGATGGGGATGACCGCGATCCTCAGAGGCCGGCCGCCCGCGCCATCGCCTCTTCGGGACGGCCGGCAGGCCACGGCGGCGAGGACCGTCAGTCCGATGATCGGGACGGCGATGAAGGGGATGACTCGGGATCGCGGGGGCATCGGGCGCTACTTGATCTCGGCGAGCTCCCTTTCGAGATCGAGCGGCCCCTTGGCGCGGAAGAATTCGCTGGCTTCCCAGAGGGACAGGGCCCGGGTGTCCGAGCGGACATAACGGCCGTTGGCGAACTTGTATTGCGAGACGACGGACATGTTCCCGCCTTGCTTCCAGTATGTCTCGAGCCGGGGATAACCGCCGTCGGTCTCGCGGCCGACGAAGATCATGGCTCCGATGACGATGCCGCGGCCCGTTCCCCGGGCCTGATCGAAGACGAGCCACTGGTAGCCCCCCGCCGCGGAGGGAACGCCGCAGAGGACGAACTTCTCCTCCTGGCCGTCGCCGTTGAGGTCGATCGAGACGGACCGCATCGCTCCCCCGTCGTCCTTCTCGAATTGCCCGCGGAGGACGTCCGGGACGGCCCCGTCGGGAATGGCGGAGCGCACCGAAAAGAACGTTTTCATGGGGAATTCAGCCGTGGGGGCCGTCATCTGGCCTCGCGAAGGGAGACCGACAAGGAACGCCGCCAGGACGACCGATCCGAGCCGGAGCCACGCGCCTTTCATGATCGAAAGGAAGTATAATCCCGGTCGGGGAAATGTCAAACGGCGGCGGGGCGGCGGCTTCCCTTTGACAATCGGGGGACCTCCGCTAGAATGGAACCATGACTGGCAGGCGCTGGGAAGCGGCGTCCAGGTCCTGGAGATGGCGCCTGCCGTAACGCCGCGGGGCGCGAAGCCGATTTTAGAACGAGGAGAAAGAACGATGGACAAAAAAGCCGAGCTCAAGAGACGCGCGTTCCTCAGGACGGGGCTGACCGGGTTGGCCGCGGTCGGCGCCGCGCCCGGCGTCGTCAAGGCCGCGGCCCTCGGCGGGGTCGGGAGGACGCAGACCGCCGCCGCGCCGGCCGTGGTCAAGCCGATCATCCGCACGCTGGGCAAGACGGGGATCAAGGTCCCGGTCGTCAGCATGGGGGTCATGAACGCCGACAATCCCGCCGTCGTCCAGGCCGCTTTGGATTCGGGCATCACCCTGCTCGACACGGCCTGGGGCTACCAGCGCGGGCAGAACGAGAAAATGATCGGTCAGGTCGTCGCCGGACGGCCCCGCGACTCCTTTATGATCGCGACCAAGGTCCCCGGTCCGAACAGGGACAGGTCCATGCAGGGCCTCGACGCCGCCGGCGTCGAGCAGGCCTTCCTGGCCAAGTTCGACGAGTGTCTGTCTCGCCTCGGGCTCGACCACGTCGAGATCCTCTACCTCCACAACAATTCGACTCGCGAGGACGTCCAGAATCCGGCCATCATCGGGGCCCTCCAGAAAGCCAAGAAGGCGGGCAAGGCCCGCTTCATCGGCATTACCACGCACGCCAATGAGCCGGCCGTCATCCGGGCCACCGTCGAGGCCAAGGCTTATGACGTCATCCTGACGGCTTACAATTTCCGGCAGGACCACCGGGAGGAAGTTCGCAAGGCCGTGGCCGAAGCGGCCGCGGCCGGGCTGGGCATCGTGGCCATGAAGACCCAGGCCGGCGCCTACTGGGACAAGGAGAAGCAGCAGCCCATCAACATGCGGGCCGCCCTCAAATGGGTCCTCAACGACCCGAACGTCGCGACGGCCATCCCGGGGTTCACGACCTTCGACCAGCTCAAAGAGGACTTTTCGGTCGTGACCGATATCACCCTTACGCCCCAGGACCTCAAGGACCTCCGGATGGGCGAGCAGGTGGCCGGCCTCTATTGCCAGCAGTGCGGGCAGTGCCTCGCCGGCTGCCCGAAAGGCCTGCCCATCCCGGACCTGATGAGAAGCTACATGTACGCTTATGGCTACCGGAACCTCCGGGCCGCCCACGAGCTCGTCGCCTCACTCGAGATCGCGGCCGACCCCTGCGGCTCGTGCGCTTCCTGTTCGGCCGTCTGCGCCAAAGGTTTCGACCTCGCCGACAGGGTTCGGGATATCAGCCGCCTGAGGGCCGTCCCCGGCGATTTCTTTGCCTGATCCCCCCTGAATTCTCAAGGCCCCCCGGGATCTGCCTGGGGGGCCTTTTTTTGTCAAAAAAAACCATTTGACATTAATATCGTAATGATATTATAGTGATATTATATTAAAGGAGGCCCACATGAAAGACATTCAGGAAAAGAACATCTTCACCATCAACGGCCTGGTCATGGCCGCCATCGACCTCATCATCTTTTTCTTTTGCGCCCGCCACTTCGTCACCCACGTGGATAGGGCCGGGTCGACGGCGGGGATGATTGTGGCCGTGCTGGGGTGTGCTCTCGTTTTCATGACCTTCGGGGGCTTTTTCCTCATCCACCCTAACGAGTCCAAGGTCTTCACCTTCCTCGGCAAGTACATCGGCACGGCCCAGAACGCGGGCTTCTTCTGGACCAATCCCTTCGTCGTCAAGAAAAAAGTGACCCTGCGCATCTTCAACTTCAACAGCGAGACGATCAAGGTCAACGACGCCCTCGGCAATCCGATCGAGATCGCCGCCGTCGTCGTCTGGCACGTCGTCGATTCGGCCAAGGCGCTGTTCAACGTCGAGAGCTACCAGAACTTCGTGGCCATCCAGGGCGAGACGGCCATCCGCCAGCTGGCCACCCACTATCCCTACGACGCCCACGACAAGGACACGGAGTCCCTGCGCGCCAACCCCGACGAGATCGCCGGCAAGCTCAAGGAACACGTCCAGAATCGCCTCGAGGTGGCCGGCATCCACGTCGTCGAGGCCCGGCTGTCGCACCTGGCCTATGCGCCGGAGATCGCGCAAGCCATGCTCCGCCGTCAGCAGGCCGAGGCCATCATCGCCGCCCGGGCCAAGATCGTCGACGGCGCCGTCGGCATGGTCGAGATGGCCCTGAAGAGCCTCGAGTCCCAGGGGGTCGTCAAGCTCGACGAGGACAAGAAGGCCGCCATGGTCAACAACCTCCTCGTGGCCCTCGTCTCGGAGACCGAGATGCACCCGATCGTCAATACGGGGACGCTCTACGCCTGACGGATCGTGAGCCGTGAGCGAGAAGAAGAAATTCCTTCTGAGGCTCGACGCCACGCTCTACGACTCCCTCGAGAAGTGGGCCGCCGACGAGATGCGCAGCATCAACGCCCAGATGGAATATGTCCTCAAGGAGGCGGTCCGGAAGGCCGGACGCCTCCGCGAAGGACGGGAGGACCGAAAATGAAGACCGTTGTCCGGATCCTGCTCCTGGCGACCCTGGCGGTCATCACCTTGCTCCTCGTCCTATTCTAGCCCCGTTGACTTAACGTCCGGCCTGTTCTACCTTTGAGCGATGAGAGATGGGAGCAGGCGGGGGGAGAAATCGTGAAGCGGGTCGTCCAGGCCCTCCTTGCCGTCGCCTTCCTCGTTTTCGCCGGGCTGGCCCTGTTCGTCGGGCGGCCGGGACGGGAGGCGGAGAACCGGGTCGACCTCTCTCCCCGGACCGCGGCGCCGGCGGCGGTGCGGGAGGAGGCGACCCTCCGCAACGTGACCAAGAAACCCGTCGAATACACCATCATGCCGGGCCCCTATGCGCGCGTTCCCAGGACAAGGACTCTGGCGGTCGGCGCGCTGGATAATATCGTCGCGGAGCTCCCGGTCGAGATCTCATTCGACAGCGGCCGGCGCCAGACGACCTATCTCATCCATCCGGGGAAGCCCTATTCCTTCCGTTACGACGAGAACGACGTCATCAGGGTCTTTCCCGGCTCCCACGGCCGGGAGGATGCCGCAGACCTGGCCCCCTTCGTCCCCACGCCTCCGGAGGTGGTCGAGCGAATGCTGGAGATCGCCGCCGTCGGTCCCGACGACGTCGTCTACGACCTCGGCTGCGGCGACGGCCGGCTGGTCGTCGCCGCGGCCAAGACCCGCGGCTGCCGGGCCATCGGCATCGAGCTCGACGCCGCGCTCCTCGAGAAGTGCAAGGCCGCCGCGCACAGGGAAGGGGTCACAAGGCTCGTCCGCTTCCTGCGCATGGACGCCACCAAAGCCATCCTGACCGAGGCTACGGTCCTCACCCTCTATCTGCTCCCGGAATCGCTCGAGACCCTGTCGCCCGTTTTCGAAAGGGACCTTCGCGCCGGGGCCCGCATCGTTTCTCACGACTACAAGATCCCGGGCTGGGACGGACGCATCGTCCGGACCGAGGTTGTGCCCGGCGAGAGCGAACGCGACCACAGGGTCATCCTCTATCGCATGCCGGGGAAGCGATGAACGCGATGACCCGGTTCCTGGCCGCCTTCTGCCGCGAACACCCGCTCGATGAGAAGATCTTCATCTGCCCATCGTTCGTGACCGGCCGGCAGGTCGGCGAAGCCCTGGCCCGCGAATCCGGCTCCTGGGTCAACCTCCGCTTTGTCACGGTCCCCGCCCTGGCCGCCGAGATCCTGACCAAGCCCGGCGGAACGGCGTCTGGACGGCCGATGACCTCTTCGGCGGAGCTCGCCCTGACCGACAGGCTCTTCCGGGAGCTCCTCGCGGAGGGAAAGCTCGACTATTTCGCCCTGGCCGGGGCCTCTCCGGGGTTGTCACGATCGCTCCACCGGGCCCTTCGCGAGCTCCGGCTGGACGGCCTGACCGGCGCCGACATCCGGCCCGGGAGCTTCCTCGTCGAACAGAAGGGGCGCGAGATCGCCCTTCTCCTCGGCCGCTATGAGGGGACCCTCGAGGCCGACGACCTTCTCGATCTTCCCGGCCTTCTCACGGCCGCCGTCACGGCCTCGACGCCCGCGCCGTTCGGCTCCGCATGGGTGCTCTGCCCGACCGACATGCGGCTTTGCCGGCTCGAAACGGACCTTGTCAAGGCCGCGGCGGCCGCCCGCCTCGTCCTTGTCCCGGGTGATGCCGTCATCGGTCTGGAACGGCCGTCCCTGTGCTGGCCTCTTCCCGGACCCGCTGACCTCTCCTCCGCGGAACGGCTGTCGTGGTTCTTCGATCCGCGCCAGGCGCCTCCCGCCGAGAAGGAGGCCCGGATCGAGATATTCAGGGCCCTTGGACCGGCTAACGAGTGCCGTGAGGTGCTGCGCCGTCTCTATGCCGAGAAGATCCCCTTCGATCAGGCGGAAGTCCTGGCGCCGGCAGGGTCTCCCCATGCGACCGTCTTCTACCTTCTCTCTGCCCGGACGAATCTGCCCGTGACGTTCGGGGACGGCGTCGCCGTCAGCTTCACTTCGCCTGGCCGGCTCTTCTTCGGTCTCGCGGACTGGCTGGCGAACGATTTTTCGAGCGACGAGCTTTGCCGCCTTCTCGAGACCGGCGACCTTCTTCTCCCGGGCGGCGCGTCGGGCGGCCCTCTCCCGGCGAGGACCGCTTGCCGCCATCTCCGCAACGCCATGATCGGCTGGGGACGGGACCGCTACGTCGAGCGCCTCGGGGCTCTCCGCAAAGGTAAGAAAGCCGACCTCGCCTCCCTCAAAGCGGGGGAGGGCGGAGAAGCCGGCGAGGAAGCGGAAGGACGTCGGGCGGGATATCTTGCGGCGGTCTCCGAGATCGATAAGATCTCGGCCGCGATCGGCCGGATCCTGGGGTTCATCCCGCAGCCGGATGCCGTCGGGAAGTACGATCTCCGGCTTCTCTGCCAGGCCTTCGCCAGGCTCGTCCGGGAATACTCGCAGGCCGGCTCCGACCTCGACGCCAAGGCCCGCCAGGCCCTCCTCGACCGGCTCGATGAGTTCGTCGAGGAGAGCCGGTTCCCGCCCCTGTCCCTCAAGGAGGCCCTCGACCTCGTCCGTGCCGCCGGCGCCTCCCTTCGCGTGGGCGCGTCGCCGCCCATGCCCGGCCGCCTCCACATCGCCAGCCTGTCGTCGGGAGGGTTCAGCGGCCGGCCGGTCACGTTCATCGCCGGCCTCGATGAAGCGGCCTTCCCCGGCCGCGGCCTTCAGGACCCCATTCTCCTCGACGAAGAGCGCGCCGCGATCTCGTCTTCACTGCCGTCCTCGTCCGACGTCCTCCGCGCCCGTCTCTACGGATTGGCCGCCGTTCTCGCCTCCCTTCGGGGCCGGGTCGTGCTGAGCTATCCATCCTACGACGTCGTCGAGGGCCGGGAGTCCTTTCCCTCGTCGGTCGTGCTCCAGGCGTTCCGGCTCCTTCGGGGCGACGCCGACCTCGATTATGGCGCGCTCGAAAAGTCTTTCGCCGAAGCATCGGGTTTCCTGCCCGGCGGCGCCGGCCGGGCCTTCGACGAGGCCGACTGGTGGCTCGACCGGCTCACGACCGAGCCGCGACCCGACGGCCCCCGAACGGTCGCGGCCAACTTCCCCGACCTGGCCGCCGGCCTCGCGGCCCTGGAAGCGCGTAACGGCGAGGCGTTGACCGCGTACGACGGGCTTGTCGATATCGAACCCCTCCGCGCCGAGGTCGATCCCGTGTCCGGGCGGTCGGCCGTCATGTCCGCGACGCGCCTCGAGCTCCTGGCCAAGTGCCCGTTCAGCTATTTTCTACGGCACGTCCTGAAGGTCCAGCCCCCGGAGGAGGTCGCCTTCGACCGCTCCCGCTGGCTCGACCCGCTGCAGCGCGGCAGCCTCATCCACGAGATCCTCTGCGAATTCATGACCGGGGTCGCCGCTAAGCGCGAGGACGTCCGGGCCGACCGGCACGGCGCGCTCATGGCCCGGATCGCCGGCGAACGGATCGCCGGGACGAGACGGACCATCCCGCCCCCCTCCGACGGCATCTTCGAGAGCGAGAGGCGGGACATCCTCGAGACCCTCGCCATCTTCATGGCCGCCGAGGAAAAGCGCGAGAACAAGGGGCGGCCGCTCGCGTTCGAGAAGGAGATCGACCGGGAGCCCATCGGGCTCGGGGACGGGCGCTCGTTCCGGCTCCGGGGCTTCATCGACCGCGTCGATGAGATCGGTCAGGACCTCTACAGGGTCATCGACTACAAGACCGGAAGCTCGAAGCCCTACGAGGACCTCGTCCATTTCGGCCGGGGCCGGACGCTCCAACCCGCCCTTTACGCGATCGCGCTCGAGCAGATCCTGTCACGGGAACGGCCGGGCCGGACGCCGCGGGTCGCCGAGAGCGGCTACGTCTTCCCGTCGCGGAAGGGAGAAGGCCACGAGATCATGGTCGGCGATTTCGACCGGCGCCGGCTCAGGCTCCTCCTCGCGGATCTCCTCGCCCTCATTGAGAGAGGGTACTTCTTCGCCGGCTCCGACGCCAAGTGCGCCTTCTGCGATTACCGCAACGTCTGCGTGTCCGGAGGTCCCGGTTCCTCCAGCCGCAAACGCGAGGCCAACCCGGACGCCTTCGCGGCCTACGACAAGCTGGACGGATACAAATGACGCCCGCAAAAAAGACGACGCCGCCCGACCAGGCCGCGCGCGACCGGATCAGCCGCGACCTCGGGACGACGTTCCTCATCGAGGCCGGCGCCGGCTCGGGTAAGACGAAGAGCCTGGTCGACCGGATGATCGCCCTACTCGCCACGGACCGCGCCTCGATCGACACGCTGGCCGCCGTGACCTTCACCCGGAAGGCCGCGGCCGAGCTCCGCGGCCGCTTCCAGGTCGCCCTCGAACAGGCCCGGCTCGCGGAGAAGGACGCCGGGGTCCGGGACCGTTTCGACGCCGCGTTGACCGGCCTCGAACGGTCTTTCATCGGGACGATCCATTCGTTCTGCGCCCGGCTCCTGAGGGAGCGCCCCGTCGAGGCGGGCGTCGACCCCGAGTTCCGCGAGCTCGAAGAGCACGAGGACCGCGTCCTGCTCGAAAAGAGCTGGGACGAGTACCAGGCCAAGGCCCGGCTCGATAACGAAGCCGCGCTGCGCGGCCTCGACGAGGCCGGGCTCGATCCCGGCGATCTCGAAACCGCCTTCAAGGCGATCGCCGAGTTCCCCGACATCGAGCCGGTCCCCGGCCGGCCGGGGCCGCCCGATTTCGCCGCCCTCCGCCGGGACCTCGAAGAGCTCATCGACCTGGCCTCGGTCCTCGTCCCGAGGGAGAGGCCGGAGAAGGGCCGGGACCCGCTCCAGAACCTGTTCATCCGGCTGTTCCGGAGGGGACGCAACATCGGCTTCACCGACGGCCGGCGGCTCATGGAATCGGTCGAGCTGTTCGAAAAGACGCTCTGCTGCAAGAGGACTTACTGGCCCAAAAAGGAGGACGGGCTCCGGCTTCTCGCCGCCGCGGAGTCGTTCCAGGAGAAGATCGCCGGTCCGGCGATCCGCGAATGGCGCGAGTTCCGGCACACGAGGGCCCTGGCTTTCCTCGGGCCCGCCGTTAAGTTCTACGCCGAGAAGCGGCGGGCCGAGGCCCGGCTCAATTTCCAGGACCAGCTCATGCTCTCCGCCAAGCTCCTGCGCGACAATCCCGAGGTCCGCCGTTACTTCCGGAAGCGCTTCCACCCGATCCTCGTCGATGAATTCCAGGACACCGATCCCATCCAGGCCGAGATCCTGTTCCTGCTCACCGGCATTTCGGATACGGAAAAGGAATGGACCCGGCTCGCCCCCGCGCCCGGCTCGCTCTTCCTCGTCGGCGATCCCAAACAATCCATTTACCGCTTCCGGCGGGCCGACATCGACATCTACAATCTCGTCAAGGACAGGATCGAGGCCGCCGGTGGAGAGACGCTCGCCCTGAGCGCGAACTTCCGTTCCCTCCGCCCGATCGCCGGCTGGATCAATCCTCTCTTCGACCCCCTGACGGGCGGCGCGTTTCCGGCCGCGGCGGACGCCTACCAGGCCGGCTTCATGCCCCTCGAAACGGTTCGCGATCCCGGCCGCGGCACGCTTTCCGGAGTGCGCCGGACGACCGTCCCCGCCGTGCCCCATAACGCCAAGGAAGGGATCGCCGCTGCCGACGCCGCGCGCGTGGCCGGGTTCATCGGCTGGGCCCTGGCCGGCAACCTCCGCCTCGACGCCGGGGCGGGCGGGACACGGCCGGCCCGGGCCGGCGACTTCCTTGTCCTCTTCCGGTACAAGGACCGCATGGGCAAGTATGCCCGACGGCTCGAGGAGCTCGGCATCCCCTTCGAGATCGCCGGCAGCGACGCCTTCTCCGAGAACGCCGAGATCAAGGAGGTCCGAAACCTCCTCCTGGCCCTCGACGACCCCGACGACCCCGTGGCCTCGGTGGCCGCGCTGCGCGGTCTCTTCTTCGGGCTGAGCGACCAGGACCTCATCGAACACCGCGCCGCCGGCGGGGGATTCTGCTACCTCGCCGAAGCCGGGACGGCGGCCGGCTCCGCCCGGGTGAGAAGCGCGTTCGCCGTCCTGCGCGGCTGGCGCGAGCTCACGACCCGGGTTCCTCCGTCCGTGGCCATCGAGACCATCATCCAGGGATCGGGCCTTCTCAGTCACCTCGTCACCGCCGAGATGGGCAGCAGCCGGGCCGGCAACGTCCTCAAGCTCGTCGAGGTCCTGCGCGGCCGCGAGAACGAGGACATGACCTCGTTCGCTGCCGCGGTGGCGTTCATTTCCGAATGGGCAGGCGCCCAGCCCGTCGAGGAGATGAGCCTTGAGCCCGGCCGCCGCGATGTCGTGCGCCTCATGAACCTCCACAAGGCCAAGGGGCTCGAAGCCCCGGTCGTGTGGCTGGCCAACCCGGCCGGTGTCGGCGATTTCGAGCCGGACAAACACGTCCGCCGGACGGGGGGGACGCCGCTCGGCCATTTCCGCTTTACGAAGCCCGCCGGCTATCGGAAGAGGACCGTTTCGCAGCCCGCCGGTTGGGAGGAGAGCGCCGCCGAAGAGTTGAAATACGAAGACGCCGAGGAAAATCGCCTGATGTATGTGGCGGCGACGCGGGCCCGCGACCTCCTCGTCATCAGCGGCTATGCCGGGAATCTCGGGGCCAAAAAGGCCTGGGGCCCGCTCGAACCGGGATTGGAGGGCTTGGAGGAACTCCCGGAATGCTCTCTGACGCCGGGGGGAGGGATATCCTGCGCCGCGCCTCCCCGGAAGAAGAGGACCGCCGTCAAGCCGGCCGAAGTGACAAAAGGCCGGGAGGAGCTAAGGCGAAAGATGGCCGGCGCTTCAACGGCCTCATCGCTCCATGAGACCGTGACGGCGCTCGTGAAGCGCGCCGGGGAGGCTCCCGAGTGGGCCAAGGGCGGACTCGGACTTTGGGGCTCCGAGGTCCACGTCATGCTGAAGACACTGGGCGGGGCCTGGCGGGACAAGGCGCCCGGCGCCACAGGTGACGAACTTCTCCGCCTGGCCCGGGACGTCCTCGTCGCGTCGGGGCGGGACCCCGCGGCCTCGCGTGACCTGGCCGCCCATGTCGCCGGCATCATCGGCAGCCCCTTCTGGCTGAGAGCGATGCGCTCCGGGCGCCGCCTTTATGAAGTGCCCTTCACGGTCCGGGTCGGCCCCGGCGATGCCGAATACGAGGAGCTCGTCGCGGCGGTCGGGCCCGTCCCCGCCGCCGGCGGGAAGCCGGTGGTGGCCGCCTCCGGGGCGCCGGTCTTTCTTTCCGGCGCCGTCGACATCCTTTTCAAGGAAGACGAAGGATGGGTCATCGCCGATTACAAGACCGACCGGCTGCCCCCGGCCCTCGAGGGCGCCGCGGATGAGGACAGGGAAAAGGCCTTGGCCGTCCTGTCGGATCACTACCGGCTCCAGGTGAGGCTCTACACGCGGTTCTGGTCGAAGATCACCGGGGAGAAGGTGAAGGAATCCGGACTTTATTTCACCGCCCTCGGCAGGTGGGTCAGGATCGAGGGAGCTGGCGGATAACGGGATCCGGCGCCTGGACGCTGATCAGAACGATCTCGGCGAAGGCCGAGAACGAGAACGGGAACTCGGCCAGACGGTCCTCGCCCTTCTTCATGACGAACGCGGCGTCCGTCTTGAAATCGACGCGATACTCGGAGAAATAGCCCCTGTCGACGTGGACCTGGAGCGAGCCGGCCCCCCCGCCCTCGCCTTCGAAGACGCCTTGGGAGTCGCCGAGGTCCTTGGCGCCCGACACGCCGACCTTGTAGACGGCCGAGATGATGGCCAGCCGTCCGTCGTCAGCCGCGAGAATGTCGTCGAGGGTATAAGTGATGGCCAGGTTGACCTGGATATCTAATCCCTGAAAGGGGATGGTCAGGCGCCGGCTCTCGAGCCAGCTCTCGCCCCGGCCCACCGGCTCGGCCGGGAAAGCCGGAAAGTAATCGCGCAGGAGCTGGGGGATAGAGACGTTGAAGGGATTGCCCCCCCCGAGGACCTCGGGGTTGAGGATGGATTCGACCTTGCCGGTCCGGTTGAAGACGACCTCGAGGGCCGCCCCCTTGGTCGCGCCGAGCTTCTGGGAGATGACCTTTTCGGGCAGGCGGATGTTGACATCGATGCCGGGGCTTGTCAGGTCGGTCCGAACGGTGTCGCGGGCCGAGGGCTTGGCGAGGAGCCGGATCTCGCCGCGCGAATCGGCGTTCAGCCCCAGGTCCATGCCCATGAAGTTCTTGCCGTCGACGTTGATGACGCTGGAAAGGCTGTAGGTGATGAGGGTGCCCTCGGCCGGGCCGAAGCGGAGGGCGATCTTATCCTGTTCCTGGCCGGCGGCTGGGACCGGCCCCCAGGCCAGGAGGCCTATGAAGGCAGCCGTCATAAGTGTGTTTCGCATCGTCATGGGCGTTTCCTTTTTCTCCTCCGCCGGCGGCGCCTAGAAATCAGGATCGGTGATCTTTTTCTCCTGCCAAGTCCCGAACTTGGCCAGGAGGGGCTTGATCTCCGCCGCCTTGCCGACGACGACGAGCACGAAGTCCTCCCGGGGCAGGAGCTTGGCGGCGGCCGCGGTGAGGGCCTCCGGCGTAAGCTTGCCGATCTCACCGAGGTACTTGTCGTACTCGTCGAAGCCCCGCTTATAGAAGGCCAGCCGGGCATAGGCGCCGGCCTTGCTGGCATTGGTCTCCAGGCTCGGCGGGAATTGGCCGAGGATGTAGTTGCGGGCGCTCTCCGTCTCCTCCGCGCCGAACCCGCCCTTCGCCTTCCGCAGAAGATCGAAGACGATATCGAGCATCTCGCCGATCTTGTCGTTCTTGGTATAAGAACTGAGGACAGTGATGCCGCCGACGGCCCAATTGCGGGCCGAGCTCGAGGCGCCGTAGGTCAGGCCCCGCTTGATCCGCAGCTCGGTGTTGAGCCAGGAGGTGAACCGGCCGCCGAAGAGGGTGTTCATACCGGCCGCCGCGGCCGTGATCTTGTCCCCCATGGCATAGCCCGGCGCCCCGAGCGAGAAGTAGGCCTGGGTGGCGTCGGGCTTGTCGATGAGGATGAGCTTTTTCCCGGCCGGACGGGGCAGGGCGGGAAGGACCGCCGCGGGCGCCGGCCCGGACGGATTGGCCATGCGGCCGAGCGTTTTCTCGAGAAGCCCGGCGAGGACGGCCCGGTCGATGTCGCCGACGACCGCGGCGATGGCCCGGTCGGGCCGGTATTGTTTCCTATAGAAGTCCCTGACAGTCTGGACGGTCATCTTGCCGAGGGAGGTTTCCGTGCCGGAGGCCAGATGGCCCATGGGATGGCCCCCAAAATAGGCCTTCTGGAAATAATAGCGGATGGCCAGGCCCGGATTGTCTTTCGCGGCCTTGAGGCCGTCGATCCGGATGGCCCGCTCCTTTTCGAATTCGTCCGCCGTGAAGGCCGGGTCCGTGAGCACGGCCGCGGCGATCTCGAGCAGCCGGGGGAAATGCTCCGACAGGCTGTCGGCGTAGACCTGGGCGTACTCTTCCGCCGCGCCGATGCCGAAACTCGCCCCCATGAAGTCGAGGGCTTCGGCCACGGCGTCCGCGTCCATCTTCGACGTCCCCTTCATCAGCAGGGCCGCGGCCAGGCCGGCGACGCCCTCGGCCGAGGCGGGTTCGGCGGCCGAGCCGGCGCCGCCGACGAACATCCGGAAGCTGACGAGGGGCACGTCGGCGTTGCGGAAGTGATAGACCGTGAGCCCGTTCTTGAGGACCAGCTTTTCGGGCGCCGGCAGCTGACGGGCGGCCCGGAGGGGCAGGGCCGCCGCGGCGATCGAGACGGCCAGGACGAGGGCCAGGACCGTCCGGGCGGGGCCTCTCATTGCGCGCCTCCTTCGGGGATGAGCTTGCCGACCGTCTTGTTCATCTCGATCAGGTACTTTCCCGCGGCCTCCTTGACCCGTTCGATCTTGACCGCCGCGGTGTCGTCCATGATCGTGAAGAGCCTGGCGAAGTCGCCGAAGACGAGCTCGGTCGCGCCGAGCTGGTTGGCCTTGCCGGCGACCGTTTGCAGGCCCTGATAGAAGTCGGCGCGGATGATGTTCATGGCCTTTTCGTATTCCTGCGGCGTGATGCCGTCCCTACGGACCTTGGCCAGCTCCTCCTCGATGACCCGGTCGATCCGGTCGAGGTCGGCCCCCGGCCGGGGCTTGACGTCGATCATGAAGAGATGGGGATCGATCGTCTCCCCGATGCCGCCGCCGACATCGATGGCCAGCTCCTCTTCGCGGACCAGGCGGCGGTAGAGCCGGCTGCTCTCTCCCTCGAGGAGAGGCTTGGCCAGGATCGAGAGAGGCAGGAAATCGGGGTCCTTGGCGCTCGGGCCGTGCCAGACAGCGGTGAAGGACGGCGTCTGGGCCTCCTTGCGCATGACCACGGTCTTCGTCCCGAGCTGGGGCGGCTCGACCGTGGTGACGGGAGGCGGGGGAGGGGAGGCCTTGACGGGGCCGTAATATTTGCGGATGAGCTCGAGCGTCCGGACGGGATCGATATCGCCGG